>Ga0256843_1003652_pt1 | contig 10604 bp, 8 predicted proteins | sample AlvinellametaG_FD_191572 | JGI IMG/M metagenome (GOLD analysis project Ga0256843, IMG submission 191572) | Pompeii worm associated microbial communities from hydrothermal vent at the East Pacific Rise, Pacific Ocean - Alvinella | ecosystem: Host-associated > Annelida > Integument > Unclassified ... | reverse complement strand
CTTTACCCGAACAAAGCACGGAGCAAACAAACTTACAGGTCAACTTGAAAAAGATGGTATATCTGCCGTTGCCATCCATGGAAACAAGTCACAAAATGCAAGAACAAAAGCCTTGGCTGATTTTAAAAAGGGTGATGTTCGTGTGCTTGTTGCAACAGACATTGCTGCACGTGGTATAGACATCGATCAGCTTCCTCACGTTGTAAACTTTGAGTTGCCAAATGTGAGTGAAGATTATGTTCACCGTATCGGGCGAACAGGTCGTGCAGGTAATGAGGGTGAAGCACTCTCTCTTGTCTGTGTTGATGAAGATGAGTTTCTTGTAAACATTGAAAAACTGATCAAAAAAGATATACCAAAAGTATGGCTCAAAGGTTTTAAACCAGATCCAAGTATCAAAGCAGAACCGATTAACATGGGTGGTGGCAGAGGTCGAAGCTCACGCAGTCGTAGTCGAAGTTCAAATAGGAATTCATCAAGAAGATAGATGTAAAGATATTTTTGTTATAATGAACTTAAAGAGTTATTTTGAAGGTTGCAATCATGAAAAAATTATCTTTATGTTGTTTGGTTTTTGCAATATTACCAACAGTTTCAATGGCAAAATATTGTGTACAAGTTGCATCTGTACGTGAAGTCGCTAAAAAGAGTCTTGTAGATGAAATGCAGTCAAAAGTTTTTAGAGATGAACCACTTGTTCGTGTAGAAAAGTTAGGGAAATATTATACTTTGAGAGTTGGTGATTTTTCGACTATGTCGAGTGCAAAACCATCACTTTCTAAAATAAAACAAGAGTTTCCTCACGCATATATACGAGAGTGTACACCTAAAAAAACAAATGTTATTTATGCTTCTACTTTTGATCAAAACAACTTTGATCAAGAAGATGATTTACTTCCTCAAGCGCAAGAGAGTTCATCAGAGAGAACATATAAACATTCTTTAGAAAAAAAAGAGGTTAGTTATCTTCCATCAAATTATGAGACACATTGGTCTCCAAATAAAGAAGATACATTTTAAGTTGTAGAATATCTCGTATTGAAAGATATCTACAACTAAAAAGATAGCTTGAAACACCTAGCTTTTTATAAAGTAGTAAACGCTTTGCAATAGAAGGAAGAGGAGCTGTCTGCAATTTTTTTTCTTTATTAATTATGAATGCTTCTAAAATAACATTTACTCTCTCTCTTCCAAGTTTCGCTATTAAAGCATTTATATATTCTAAAGACTCCTTGATTGTCAGAACTCCCGTGCCTACACAGTCTTGAAAGAGTAAATGGGCATCAGAGGGAAGCCAACTTGCTACCCAATCTGCATATTTTTGTGGATCTTCATATTTGCCAACAAAAGAAGAAATATAGAGAGGTTTTGGCATACCTTGAATATAGTCTGCAATTTTTTTATTATCTTTCCAAGATGGATCTAACTCTATTGGTGCATACCAACCATGTATAGGGTTGGGTATATGCAGCTTTTGAATACTTTTTGCAATATCAATCGAAACTTTTCTATGATAAAGGCACTCTGCTCGAGATTTAGATAAACTAAAATCACATGAGAGCCCAAATATAATATTCTCTGCCCACGGTTTTGAGAGGATCTCTGTCCAGTTTGGTGAAGGTTCCCAAGTTGGGTAATTAACATTTTGAATCCAAGCTCTTTTTTCTAGGTGCATCCACTGTATTAACAGTGTATCTGCTCCTAAAAGATTCCAGTAACCTTTTGGTGTATTATAATCAAGAGTAGGTTGCCAAATAACACCTTTTAAAAGGTTTGAATTTGCTGTGAAAACAGTTAGTGGAATTATTACTATAATAAAGAGTAGGGATAAAAGTAGTTTTTTCATTTTCATTCTTTTACTTATTGCTCAAAATAAAAAATACCGTAAATTAAGAGCGTATCAAAGCGATCACTCTCATTACTAGGTAGATTTCTAAAGTATTTAGAGAGTCTATACTCTGTTCGTATAGAAAATGGAAAAGGTTGATATGGTTTTATCTCAATACCTGGTCCTGTTTCTATAATATTATTATAAAAGTCACCTTTGCTATCTGCTGTAATTCCAAAATACTCATAAGCAAAAACAGAACTCATTTTATAGCTTAAGAGTTCAAGGCCTAATCTTGCTGATGATTGAAGAATAATATTGTTATTATAACGACTGTAAAAAACAGTAGATACATAAAGATCTGAAAACCATCGAATTGGTGTTGTTAGGTTATAGGAACAATTAAGAGGTTTTGCAGGACCCCATCTGTCATAGTAGGTAAAACCTGCACGATAGTCAAACTGTGTACTGTCATCACCACTGTGTTGTATACGATTATCCTCAAAGGAGTATTCTACAAAAAGACGAGTGTACTGTGTAAATTTATAATCTGCTCCAATACCAACACCTGTATAGTTGTCACTATAGATAACCGGTATGACACCAGCTTTAGATTTTGTATCACCATCTAGATGAGCAAAAAGGTAAATTGAAGTTTTTTTCTTTTGATCCATATAGCGTCCGGCTCTTATCTTAAACTGATATACTGTGTCATTAAAGTTATGTTGCGTGAGTGTTTCTGGTTTATAAGCTCTTTTAAACCATAAGGCTGTTCCATAGAAAGTTGCAAAATAGGGATCAGATATATTTTTACGACGCAAAGGAGCATTGATAATGACTCCTGTGCAGGCATTATTATAAACAGAAGCTGTGTTCGTTTCATGTGTTGCCTTGCTAAATAGTTTATATGCTTTTGTCTGATCCCCTTCATTGCTAACTTCAAATGCTTTAGAAAGTGCCTCAAAAGGTGTTAGATTCTCATCTGTTGGTTCTAGAGTAAGATTCTCATCTGTTGGTTCTAGAGTAAGATTCTCATCTGTTGGTTCTAGAGTAAGATTTTCATCTGTTGGTTCTAGAGTAAGATTCTCATCTGATGGCTCTAGAGTAAGATTCTCATCTGCTGGTTCTGCAGTAAGATTTTCATCTCTCTTTGGTTGAAGGTTTAGACTATAGATGATTTTATCGTAATCAAGTTTACACTCTCTGATATAAGCATCATTATGAATTTTACGTATATGAACAATCTTTTTTACTGCATCTTTGTATCTATTATAATTCCCTACTCTTAGGACAGAGTAGGGGCTTCTCTCTTCGACTCTTACGTCATTATAGTTTTTATAAAGATCTTTTTGTGCCTCTTTAATAGCTACATTACTGAGTTTTGAGTCAACAGATAAAACTTGAATACAATATTTGGCTTCTAATGTTGTAATAGTGCCAAGTAGAATTGTAAAAAAGAGTAAATTTTTCATCTTTATACTTTTGTTGCTTTTCGATAAAGTGTTAGAAGTAACCATAAAACAACTAATATGAAAAAGACTCCTACAATAATAACTCCATATTTGTACTCACTATCTGTTATTTTCATATGTTGAGGTTCTTTGATATTTCTCTCTTGTTTTATTATGACAACTTCTTTGCTTTGTGTATCTACGACCACATCAAGTGCTCCATCTTTTATTTGATTGAGGACTTTACTCCAGATATTTTTAAAATTTTTAAAAGCTGTTTCATTTGATGCAATCATTCTAATTTTACCCTCTTTTTGAGTATGTAGCCAAACAGCACGGCTCATAACAATAGAGTTTACTAAAGGTGCATTTTGTGTAAAGAATGTTTCCATTGCTGTTTTATCTAAAACAACTTGAAGTGTTGCATTCATCTCATTAGATGTATGTGATACTTTATATGCAAGTGGCAGATCAAAGGTGACTTTTTGCTCTTCTTCTACAATTGTTGCAACAGCTGAAAGTGTTCCTGTTGATACCGGAGATAATGTAACGGTAGGTTTTGCAACAAGAGCAGGAAGAAGACTCATAATACCAGCTTTTTGACGATGAGGCATTTCTATATAACTTTTATCAGCAGATACCCATAAGCTTCCTGGTATTGGATCATCACAAAGTTTTCTTGTATTTAAAACAGCATCCAGATCAAGTTGCACAACATTTCGTTTAGGAATATAAAGACCATCAACTGGAATCAATCGTTGTATATCTTTACTTCCAAGGTATGCAACAGAAACAGAACCAGAGAGAACATTGTCAAGCCAGATATTAAGGTGTGTATCTTGTGGTAGTGCTACTTGTGAACGTATAAGTATTGTACCATGGAGACGATCTATTGGTTTCCAATATATTGGATAATTCAGTAGTAATGATGTTGTTCCGTCCCCAATGAGTTTTGTATCATTAACACCTAACTCTCGTAAGGTTTTATACTCTTTTAGCATACCCCATTGAGGTTCTTCTACTGGAGTATTGATGGTGATTTTATCGCCATCTAGAGGTTTGAGATACTTTTTATTGAGTAAGGCATTTACACTATTGAGTAAATCCTCATTATTTTTATAGTAGAAGGTTAATCTTGCAGGTTCTATTTCACTACTTTGATTACTCTCTATATATACTCTTTTTTTACGTTCAATAGTAATGTATGAAGATACGTTGCTATCTGTTAGCTTTTTAAAGACTAAAGAGAAATCAGTTGTATTTGTTTCACCTTTAGTAAAATTGATACCTCTCATCGGTTGTTTGATACCGCCAATCATACGTGTTGCCGCAGATAAAACAATTGGTGTCTCTTCATCAAAAACAAGTGCAGCCTGTAGTGGAATATCTGATGGAAATGCTGGATTAAAGAGTGCTTCTTGATACTTGTTAAATTGAGGAGGTGCTACTACTTTACTATCAAAAATCATATAAACATTGTTTAATCCAAAAGGTAATTCTCGCATTTTTGGACAGTATGTCTCTGTTTTATTTTTAATAGAAAGAACCAAGGTATCAGGAAGACCTAATATCGTGATTTTATGGAAACCACTTTTCATTGGAGGAAAAGTAACTCTAAAGCTGACTTTATCTCTAAGTGGAAAAACACGAATAAGTTTGTCATCGAGATAGACTTCTGCATAACTGTGATAATCTGAACCATAGATATCACCTACAAGTTCATTATTATAAAAGTATTCACCTTGGGGAACATAAATATATTGTTCATGTACACTGTCTGTGTATTTAAAATTCATATTTTGAAGTTTCCAATAGGAAGCCTCTGCCGATAAGCTTAATAGTGATAGAAAAAGTAGTGTTCGTAAAATGAGAGATTGCATTATTGCTCCTTTTTTCTTGCAGTTTTATCCCACTGCATTCGTTCTTTATTGAAATTTTGTTTTAACAGTTGCCAAAAGGCATTTATAAGCACAAGAATAAAAAACTGTGCATATGTAAAATACCCGAGAATAGCATAAAAGTAGTTAAAAAGCCTGTTGTCCTCCTCTTTAATAGCAAATGCCATATGAAAGAAGTAAACAACAATAGAAAGTCCCCATAACATCATAAACGGTCCGGGTAGTGTTACTGTGTAGATATGAAGTATCCCTAACATTAAAACAGCATTACTTGCTAGCAGTGCTGGAATAAAAACAACGAAGTTTAGTGCAAACATTAAAACTTCAAGTCCTAGAGGATAAGGCATGGCAAATGCTGCTGGTAGATACTTCCAAGTTGTTGTTATATTTCCAATTGACCAGCGTGTTCTTTGTTTAAACCATACTTTAAATGTATCTGGTTCCTGTTCCCATGTTGTTGCAAAGGGTACCCATCGAATACGATAGTTCCCTCTAAATATACGGAGACTCATCTCTGTATCATCTACTAAGGAGTTTTCATCAAAACCACCAAGTAGATCGAGCGTGTCTTTGTATATAACATATCCGGTTCCCATAAGCATAGAGAGTCTAAACCACTGCCATCTTCCACCTTGAAAAAGCCATTGAAAATAGATAAATTCAAGATTGATAAACTTAGTTAACCAACTTGCATCTCTGTTTCGAGTTCGTACTTTTGAGTTTACTGCAACAAGTTTTTTATCATTTTGGAGTACGGTAACTAAGAGTCTTAAACAGTTTGATTCAGGGGTATTGTCTGCATCAAAAACAGAGATTAACTCTCCTTTTGTATGTTTAGAACCAACATTAAGTGTACGAGATTTACCTTTTCCTCCCTCTCCTGGAGGAACATTAACCAATTTTAAATTTGGTATCTCTTTTTGTAACTCTTGAACAATTTCACCCGTTCCATCCGTTGAACCATCATTGATAACAATGATTTCATAATTCTCTACACCGTAGTCTTGTTGAGCAAGGGCACGTACAGTGTTTTCAATTACAAGGGCTTCGTTATGTGCTGGTATTAAAGCAGAGAGAAAAGGTCTTTTTGTTCTTTGTTGCGAAATCTGTATATACTCTTTTCTTGCTGCTGCCTGATAACGAAGCGATCCAATACTTAAAATAATCCAAAAACTTAAGGTGACCCATATACCCCAAAATCCGAGAATAAATAGTACATCTGCTATATTCATTCTGATGCTCCTTTTCTTCTTCGAAGCATTGAAATGAAGAGTAGTAAAATATTAATTCCAGCAATAATAAATACGATCCAACTAAAATTTTCATTAATAATACTAAAAAGATTAATATCTACAGGGTAAATATGATCCCATATCCAGAAACTAACCTCTCCAAAAGAGAGTATAAAGTTTCCAATGGCACTTGTTTTTAAGGTTGCCTGATCATAAGTAAAGTCTACTCCCAGCCATTGCCAGTGTGCATCAACCTTTGGTGTAAAATAATAAGAGTCGATAAAATCCTGATCTGTTAAATTTTTGTGAGACTGTGTATCTACAGTTTTGATTATCTTTAAAGGAAGAATCTCTTTTCCAGAGAATGAAAAGAGGCGATCAGGTATGGGAAGTTTTTCTCTTTTATACCAATGTGTGGCAGTTACATAGAGACCTTCTGGTGCATTTTCTATACTTTCATCAAGTCCGTTTGGAAGATACCATCCAGCAGGACAGGCACCATGCATACACCAATAGTAACGAGCTGCTTCAAGTGTTTTAGGTAAAGTATTGTCAATTGTAACTATAGGAATGGCCCCTGTCTCTCGTAAGCGTGCTATCTGTTTAAATTGTTTTATATTACGTAAATGATGTGTTGGAAGTAAGAATCCTGGAGTGATTCCTTTTTCTTCCCACTCTTTGATGTTTTGAAAAGCATTTTCGTCAAAAGGTGTTGTTATTAGAGGCCAAGAAGCTCTTCTTGCCGGAAAATATTTATTGACATTTATAATTGTATCTGTTGCTAATGTTTTTTGTAGAGGTATAAAATTTTTACAATTATAGTTTACTTGATAGATCTCTTCAAGAGTATGAGGTAAAGGTTCTTTAAAAAGAAAACTCATAGCACATAATTCAAGTACACCAATCATTCTACAACCTCACCATCTTGAACTTCATGCCATTTGATATGAAAAAGGCTATCCCCGTCTTTTGGAATTATTGCTATCTCCATGCTGCTTTTAAACTCAAGTTTATGCATTGTTGGATAGAGACGACGAATAAGAGCATGAATATAATCAGATTGAGGATTTGGAAAAGCTAAAACATAAATAGAACTATGATCCTCTATTGATTCTGCAATCATATCTCCGGTACGAAGTTTTTCACGTAATTCATCGGCCATCGATTTTACTTCATGTAAAACTACATTTTCTCCTAAAAGATGGACTAGTTTTTCAAGTTCAAAAAAACGAAAACGTATTAAAACAGCTGGAATTTTATTGTGTTCATACTCTCTTACATGATCTTGTAAACGAAGTTCTAGCGCTCTGTGAGAAGGAAGAAGACTCCAGTCTGAGATACTCATTGATGCTCTTACCTGAGGTAACTCTAAAAGTGTTGCAAGATGCATAATGTCTAAAATTTTTAAACGGGTTGCAGATAAAAATATAGGAGTAAAAGGCATAAATGCCAGTAAAATAAAGTGTGAGGCTGTCATTTGCATGTCTAGTTGTGTACTAAAGAGCCATACCCCGTATGTTAAAAATGTGATAGAACCTACAATTGCAGCAGCAGGAATGGTTAAAAAAGCACCAAGAAGTAATAAAGTATAGAGTATTAACCATTCACCTTTATACTCAGGTAAAATGATAGAGTAGGCGGTAATGCCGATTGTAAAGACCGATAACATCGGCCACATCATAAATTCAAAATAAGTACGATGATCAAGTTGTGTAAAGCGTTCCCATCTTCTTTTAAGCTTTTGAGCGAGTGAAAGAGGTGTTCTTCGATTATTGAGTGTATTCATAATATTGAACCTTAGCTATTCTTTTTTAATTATAGATCAAATTTCTTTGGAAATAGGTATAAAATAGTTTTTTTATTCAAAAAACAAATAAAAAAGAGAACTTTTACTCAGTTTTTTTATAATCTGCTTTGTCAGCTACGTTATAATTACTAAAAAAGAGTTTTATCAGATGAAAAAGAGAGTATTATTAGTTTTTGGTACAAGACCTGAAGCAATAAAAATGGCACCAGTAGTAAAAGCTTGTCAAGATGATGAATTTTTTGAAACTAAAGTCTGTGTTACAGCACAGCACAGAGAGATGCTTGATCAGGTACTTGATATATTTGATATTCAACCAGAGTATGATCTTGATATTATGAAAAGCGGTCAAACTCTTTATGCTATTACATCAAAAATACTTTTGTTAATGCAGAGAGTCTTAGAGGATTTTCAACCAGATATTGTTTTGGTTCATGGTGATACGACAACAACAAGTGCTACTGCTTTAGCAGCATTTTATCAAAAGATCGCAGTAGGGCATGTAGAAGCAGGTTTACGAACAGGAGATATTTACTCTCCTTGGCCAGAAGAAGCAAACAGACAGCTTACCGGTGTCTTGACTACCTACCATTTTGCTCCAACAGAATTAGCAAAGAACAACCTCTTAAAAGAGAATAAAAATCCAGACAATATTATAGTAACAGGAAATAGTGTTATAGATGCTCTCTTTCTTGCACTTCAAAAGATAGAACATGACTCTAAAGTAAAAAATAAAATAACTGCTGCACTACAATCAGAGGGTTTAGAAATAAGTGAAGATGAAAAAATTATTTTAGTAACTGGACATAGAAGAGAAAACTTTGGTGATGGTTTTATTAATATTTGCCAAGCATTAAAAGAGTTGGCAAAAGTGAATAAAGATGTACAGATTATTTATCCTGTTCATTTAAATCCAAATGTACAAGAACCAGTTCAGAGAATACTCTCCGATGTTCATAATATTAAGCTTATTAAACCATTAGAGTATGAGGTCTTTTTATATCTTATGAGTAGATCATATTTTCTTATTACAGATAGTGGTGGGGTTCAAGAAGAGGCTCCAAGTCTGGGAAAACCCGTACTTGTAATGCGAGATACAACAGAGAGACCTGAGGCTGTAGAAGCTAAAACAGTGAAACTGGTTGGAACAGATCCTCAAAAAATTATAACAGAAGCGCAAAAATTACTTGATGATAAAGAAGTTTATAATGAAATGAGTCAAGCAAATAATCCGTATGGTGATGGTCAAGCTGCAAAAAAAATTGTTGAATTCTTAAAAAGAGAATGGAGAGGGCATTAAAAAGAGTATTTTTCTTTAGTAATCTTAAGTTATAATATCCTCACTAAACTACAAATGGCAATTATGAAAAATTTTGAAACATTACGCGAAGAAGATAATAAATTTATCTATAAAAATTATGAGATAGTGGAGAGTGCTGAGGCGATTGCTTTGCACTTTTTGTATGAACTACACGAGGGTGAAGAAGTTACTCCTTTTCATCACCGCATTGAGCTGAAAAAAGATGCAAAACTCAGCACCGACTTTTCAATGGATACGGCTGTTTTTCACATTGGTTTGGCGGAGGCTATCAGCTACTACAAGATAGCAGCGCCTAAAGAGTTTTATATCGAGTGTGGTTATCTCACACAGCAGCAAAAAGAGTGGTTTGGGAAGCTTTACTTTAATGGGCTTGGGGAGTTTATCTATCTCAATGAGATCAATGTCACACAAGATGATCTAGTGGAGTTTATTACTGCTGATGAGCCAAAGTTTAAAAAGATAAAAAGGGAAACTGAGGAGCGTGCCATCATTCCTATAGGTGGCGGGAAAGATTCACTTGTGAGTTATGAGCTTTTAAAAGATGTTTTTCCTGATTCGCTGCTCTTTTCTATGAACCCTATTGTCGCTTCTAAAGAGATCCTCGACAAACATCCGGACAATTCCATTGAGCTTAAGCGTGAGCTTGATTTAGCAAAGATTTTGGACTTTAACAAACGAGGCTACTTAAACGGGCATATTCCCTTCTCATCTATTGTCGGGTTTATCTCCATCTGGCTTGGGCTGCTCTACAAAAGCCGCTACATAGTGCTTTCAAACGAGTCAAGTGCCAATGAAGAGAACATCATCTACAACGGACAAAAGGTAAACCATCAGTACTCAAAGTCCATAGAGTTTGAGAATGATTTTCGCTGGTATGTCAAAAACTTTGTAACAGAAGATGTGGAGTACTTTAGCTTTTTACGTCCGCTTGATGAGATCCATATAGCCAAGCTCTTTAGTGAGCACGCGAATGAGCACTTCTTTACCTTTCGTAGCTGTAATGTCGGCAGTAAGCGCAATGAGTGGTGTGGGAAGTGTCCGAAGTGTCTCTTTACCTACATAATGCTCTG
>Ga0256843_1003651_pt1 | contig 10606 bp, 10 predicted proteins | sample AlvinellametaG_FD_191572 | JGI IMG/M metagenome (GOLD analysis project Ga0256843, IMG submission 191572) | Pompeii worm associated microbial communities from hydrothermal vent at the East Pacific Rise, Pacific Ocean - Alvinella | ecosystem: Host-associated > Annelida > Integument > Unclassified ... | reverse complement strand
ACGCCTTCGACATTGACCACACACATTCGACAAGAAGCGATAGGAAGCACTTTGGTCAGGTAACACATCGTAGGAATATAGATGTCGTTTTCTCTTGCGATCTCAAGGATCGTTTTACCGAAAGTGCTTTTACACTCCTTCCCGTCAATGGTGATGGTGATCGGCTTACCCGTATTGATCGAATTATGTACACTCATGCTACACCGCCACCATAGAGATATAATAACAACGCATACAGCGCTCCGCTTCGGCTATCGCCTCTTCTCCCGTAAATCCGAGATTGACCTCTTTGTTGTTGTCTTTTCTCTCGTCGACACCGAGTTTCTCGCTTACGGCTCTCGGAAGTCCCGGCATCCAACCGGTGATCTTCTCGTTTTTGTCATAAACTTTCAATTTATTGAGATGGTCTTCCATAATCTCGTCGTCGGTCAAAGAGACCTTCCCGTCGTAGATGTAACGGCTGATTACCGACGCGGCGCGGCGCGCCTGTCCGACCGCGTTGACGATAGTCATCGGACCGTACTCGCAATCGCCTGCGGCGAAAAGTCCCGGACGCGAACTCATAAAGTCCCGTCCGTTTGTCAAAATGGTATTCCACGAAGTCAACTCGATGTTCCACTCTTCCGGCAAGATTTGAAGATCCGCCGATTGGGAGACCGCCGGAATCAGATAGTCGCATTCGATCTCGAAGTCCGCACCTTCGATTTTTTGCAGTTGCGGTCGTCCGCCGTTAGGATCGGGTACCAGCTCGAAACGGTTGACTTTCAACTTCGTGATCTTTTCACCGTCGTCGAAAATCTCTTCGATTGCGGAGTGGAAGATGAACTCCACACCCTCTTCGACCGCTTCATGATACTCTTCATACGTCGTATTTCGGATGATGGTCTTCTCATCTCTTCGGTAGAGCATGATGACCTTTTTCGCACCTTCTCGAATGGAACACCTTACGACATCCATCGAGGTAAATCCACCTCCGACACATACGACAACCTTATCTTTCAGCTCGTTCGACGCCGGAGATCCGATGCGATACTTGTTCCACAAGTTAACTTTGTCAAGCATCGCAATGGCGCCCCAATACCCTTTCATATTCGGGTTTTCGTTGGTTGCCCGCACCTTTTTGGAGAGTCTCGTACCGAACGCAAGCAGCGTCGCGTCATACTCGGCGTCGATCTCCTTCAGTCGTTCCGCATCTACGCGATGGTTATTGTAGATATTGACACTCGGAAGATCCAAAACGAGTTGAATATCTTTATTGTACTTATCGATCGGCATACGGTATTCGGGTACTCCGACGGCAACCTCGCCGCCGTTGACGGGAAGCTCTTCGAAAATATCGACATGAATGCCCTGAATTCCCAAGTAGTACGCCGCCGTCAATCCGGCTGGTCCCGCACCGATAATGGCTACTTTTTTACCATCGTTTCTCGGCGGCTGAACCTCGAACGGATGCTGCCAAGGCAACATATGATCGGTCTCGTAATCGGCACCGAGTCTTTTAAGCTCCATGATGGAGATCGGCTCGTCAAGATTGGCACGACGACACGCGTCTTCACACGGATGCGGGCATACCCGTCCGCATGTATGCGCCAAAGGCATCGTCTGTCGCGTCGCAACGAGCGAGTCGGTAAAGATCATATCACGAACACCTTCGATATATGCCGGAATATCGACATGCGCGGGACACATATCCGTACACGGCGCTGTCACCTTCGCGATATAGGAGGTATCTCCGCCGTAGTGCTTGGAGGGTTGTTGCGCGTCGATACAAGTATGGAACTGATCTTTGTAGTGTTCCATCAAATCCAAGATGGGTTTCGGAACGGTTTTTCCGATTTCGCATTTGGATGTGGTCATCATCGTCTGCGATATCTCTTTAAGATGCGCCATATCGTCATGCGTACCTTCCCCTCTTGCGATCTTGTCAAGCAGATCGTAAAGGATTCTTCCGCCCCATCGCCCCGGTGCACAACGGCCGCACGCTTCGGAGTACTCCTGATACTGCGCGGCATACTGGGAGGCAAGCTCGACCGCATCAATATTCTCGTCGAATATCGCAACGCCGTCCCAGCCGATGAACGCTTTGGATTTCGTATCTCCGTCATATGTTTCCGGAAGTTTGAAGCCCGACTCACTCCACTCGTCGGAAAGCTTACCGCGATTGTCGATAAACTCGCCCCTCCAAGTAGAGAATACTACGCGTGACATTACTTAGCCTTTGCTTTTAGAAGTTTTTTCGCATCCGCAACGGACTCTTTGAAATCGCCTTTGAAAGAGTACTTCTCTTCCATCATTTGAATCTGCTCGTCGGTCATATTGACGATATCTTCATAAGTATAGATACCTTCGCTATTGAGCTTCTCCATATAGGCTTTTCCTATTCCTTTGACTTTCGTTAAGTCGTCACCCTCTCTCTTGTCGCTTTTCTTCGACTTCTCTTTTTTCGAGCTTGTCGCCGCTTTTTTCTCCGCTTCGGCTTTCGCTTTCGCAGCGGCTTCCTCTTCGGCTTTCGCCTTGGCTTCGGCTTCAGCCTTTGCTTTCGCTTCCGCCTCTTCTTTGGCTTTCGCCTCCGCCTCCGCTTTTGCTTTCGCTTCGGCAGCTTCAGCTTCGGCTTTCGCTTTGGCTTCCGCAGCGGCTGCTTCTTCTGCAGCTTTTCTCTCTGCTTCCGCTCTTGCCGCCGCAACCGCTTCGGCTCTCGCTTTTCTTGTCTCCTCGTCGACTTTTTTGACAACGATCGTCCAATCGACTTCGTTAAACTTCAACGAGTTCATCAAGTCATGTCCGAGCTCTTTAATGAAATCGGCAGACTTTTGAATATGGGAAAAGTCGCCCACTTCAAATAAGAAAATACCCACTTCACCGACCTTCAGCCCCTGATCGATAAGCTCCGCCATTCTGTCGTAAAAATTTTCATGCAAATGTCTTAAATCATATCTTTTCATGCGCTCTTCTCCTTAACGGTCGACTTCACCGAATACGATGTTGGTAGAACCAATGATCGTAACGACATCCGCGATATAGGTTCCCACAAGAATATCCTGTAGCAAGCCGGTGTGGAAGAAACTCGGCGCTCTACACTTCAATCGGTATGCATACGGCTCGCCTTCCGATTTAATGTAGAATCCGAGTTCCCCTTTGGGAGATTCGGTCGGGACATACACCTCCCCTTTAGGCGGTCTCATCCCCTGCGTTACAAGAACGAAGTGCTGCATCAACGCATAGTTTTGCGTCATAATCTCCTCTTTGGGTGCGGAGAGATACTGCGGCGCATGCGCCATCAACTCCGGAGAGCTCTCTTTATACATGGCGACAAGCTGTCTGAGTATTTTCGTAGATTGATAAATCTCTTGCATATAAAGCATATATCGACCGTATGAGTCGCATCTGTCGCTAACGGGAATATCGAAATCGAGCTCGTCGTAGAGCTCGTAAGGCTCCTCTTTACGGATATCGTACTTAATGCCCGAACCGCGGATCATGATACCGGAACACCCCCAGTTGAGCGCATCTTCGGCAGAGATGACACCGACATCCTCCAAACGCATTTTCCAAATACGGTTTTCAGTCAAAAGTGCTTCGTAAGTATTTTTCACTTCATAATCGACCTTGTCGCACCACTGGATCATCTTTTCAATGAAACCTTCGGGAAGATCGAGAGGAACCCCTCCTATACGCACCGCCGAGTGTGTCAGTCGTGCACCGCAGTAGTCCTCCATCAAGTCCATTCCGAACTCTCTTTCTCGGAATGCATACAAGAACACCGACATCGCACCGACATCGAGCGCATGCGTTGCGATAAAGAAGAGGTGGGAAATGACACGGTTGATCTCAAGCAGCATCGTTCTGATAACTTGTGCGCGTCTCGGCGCTTCGATACCGAGAAGTTTTTCGACCGCCAAAGCATAAGCGTAGTTATTTGAAGTCGCCGCGATATAATCGAGTCTGTCCGTTGTCGGAAGAAACTCATTGTAAGTCATATTCTCCGCCATCTTTTCGATACCTCTGTGGAGATACCCGATATCCGGATAGGCTTTGACGACCTGCTCTCCGTCAAGTTCGAGAACCAGTCTGAGCTGCCCGTGCGCGGAGGGGTGTTGGGGACCGAAGTTGATCACCATCGTGTTGTCATCGCGTTCGAAATTGAGGTTTTCGAAAAACGGTGTTAATTTATTTGGCTGTTGCATACTCTCTCCCCTTATCTTCTCTCATCCAGCTGTTTGCCGGCATTTTTATTGTAGTCGACCAATAGCGTTTCGCTATACTCGATCGGCGTTTGCGTTTCGCCTTCGGAGATATCTGCGCCGAACGGCACTTCGTATCCGACTCGCGAGAACCGTTTCGTATCGTATCTGTCGATTCTTGACGGGTCTCTGTTTTCCGGTCCGATAATATCGCGATACTCTTTCCCGAAAATCTTATCGACCTCGTACCACTGCGCATGCTCGTCTCCGTGCAGCGGATAGGTTTTAAGCAGCGGATGACCTTCCCAGTCGTCCGGCATCAAAATTCGTTTGAGGAACGGATGGTTGTTCACCTTAATACCGAACATATCGTACATCTCTCTCTCAGCGAAGTTCGCAGACTTAAAGAGCGGTTCGATCGACTCGATCGCTTCTCCTTCTTTAATACGGCATACGATACGCACGCGTTTCGCTTCATGAATGTTCAAAAACTGATAAAAGAGTTCGAACTCTCCGTCTTGCGCAAGGTAATCCACGGCGCTTTGCTCGGAACATTGCGAATATCCGCACTTCTCTTTAAGCGTTTTGATCGCTTCGAAATTCTCTTTCGCATCGATATGGATGACAAGCTGTCCCACTTCGATATAGCTCTCTTTAGCAAACGGTTTCATCGCATCGACGACCGCCGCAAAATGCGTTCCTGCCTCAACCTCTTCTCTCGGAACGCGAGGCGCAACCCAAAATCTGTCCGTATAGTAAGCTTTCGCCTGCACATTGTCTTTAGGAGTATACTTTCTCATTACACTAACCTCAAGTTCTGTTTGGTGTTCTTCTTCATATTGGCCGACTCTCGTCTGATCTTCTTCTGAAGCATCATCAAGGCGTATTGAAGCGTTTCGGGTCTCGGCGCACACCCGGGAAGATAGATGTCCACCGGAACGATGCGGTCAACCCCTTGTACGGTTGCATAGGTGTTGAACATACCGCCGGTATTGGCGCACGACCCCATCGAGATGACCCACTTGGGCTCCGTCATCTGGTCGTAAAGCCTTCGCGCAAACTCCGCATGTTTTTTAGAGAGCGTTCCAGCGAGAATCATCACATCCGCCTGTCTCGGAGAAGCTCTAAAAATCGTACCCATACGGTCGAAGTCGTAACGGGACGCTCCGGATGCCATCATTTCGATCGCACAACATGCGAGTCCGTAAGTCAGCGGCCAAAGCGAGTTGGATCGCCCCCAGTTTACCAAATGATCCACCGTAGTCAACGCTATCGGCAAGCCGGCGGAACCGGCGTAGTTTACTTGATGCTGTGCCATTCAAGTGCTCCTTTCTTCCATGCATATACGAAACCAATCGCGAGTAGTAAAATAAACAGTATCATTTCCGCAAAACCGAACCAACCGAGCAATTTAAAGTCGATCGCCCACGGGAACATGAAGATGATCTCCACATCGAACAGAATGAACAAAAGCGCGATCAGATAGAACTGCGCGGAGATAGTGTTGGGCTGCTTGGTCACTTCCGGACCGCACTCGTAGATGGTCAGCTTCAGCTTCTCCGTGTCGAGAGCCGCCAGTTTACGGCTAACAAAACGCGCCAAGAACAGTGTTGCGGTAAAGGCAACGGTGGTCAACGCGAACAGTATGAACACACCATAGTACGGATGTTGCGTAATTACATGAGTCATAGTAATCCCTTAGCTAAGTTTCATTCTCCTCCGCCCACGGGCAGAGTATTCTCAGAATAGTGCTTTATCTTAACGAAAAGATGATTAAAGTCACCGAACAGCTTTCACAATCGCTTCGTGAGGGCTTGTATTGTAACTATGCGAAACAGAGAAAAATCTGCTACAATGCGCTTGAAGAGACTTGAAAGCAGTATGCTCCTATGCGTCAATTTTTATCAAGGAAGTGCATTTTATGAACCGAAAAACCTTAACGAACATACTCTACTGGATCGCGATGGCAGGAATCGCCGTATGGTTCTCCTATACCAAGGGGTGGATACTTGCCGACTTCGAAAGCATCTCTCCCAAGCAGGCAATTACACTACTTAAGAATGATAACAATGTGACTTTGCTCGATGTTCGGACACCCCGGGAGTTCAAAAGCGGACATCTCAAAGGCGCAATAGCGGTACCGTTGGGGAAATTGGAGAGCCGCCTCGACAAACTGACGCCGATGAAAAGTACAAAAATTCTTGTCTACTGCCGTAGCGGCAACCGCAGCGTTGCCGCATCGCGCATTTTAAAAAAGCACGGCTTTACACCGGTTAACATTAAAGAGGGGATCGTCGGACTAATCAGAGAAAAAGCGGAAATCGTAAAATAGTCATACTTTAAACCCCATGCTCTTCGCCCCGTCAAAACTGCTGCCAAGCTCTTTTTCGATCTCTTCGAGAAAATCTTGCTGCGTGAAGATGCTCTCCTCTCTTACGGCAACTTTGTAGGCGGTGTTTCGGATGACAAGATCTATCTGTCCGCCGGTGAGTTCGTACTTCGCCAAGGCTTCGACATTGAACTCTTCGGCGTAGTCTGCTTTTTCAGGAAGCATAAACTGCCATAGGCGGAGGCGTTGCTTTTTGCCCGGCTTTTTAAACTCTATTTTGTAGTTGAATCGGCGGGAGAAGGCTTTGTCGATGTTGCCAAGCAGGTTTGTCGTAGCGATCAGGATACCCTCGAATCGCTCTATCTGCTCTAAGAAGATGTTCTGCATCTGATTATGCATCTTATCCGCACTGCTGCCGCTTCCTTCGCTTCGGCTGCTGAGAAACTGGTCGGCTTCGTTTAGCAGCAAAATGGGCTCGACCTTGGCTTTGGCGCTGAGATCTTTGAATTCGTCGAAAATACGGCGGACATTCTTTTCGCTCTCGCCTACATACATCGAAAGGATTTTCGAGCAATCGAAGGAGAGAATGGGTTTTTTCAGCGTTTTGGCAAGACTCATCGCAGTCATAGTCTTTCCCGTACCCGCCGCACCGTAGAAGATGATACGCGCATCGATACCTTTGCGTTTATCTTTAATACCCCACGCTTTAAGTTTCTTAAACACCCTTTTGTCTACCTGCTTAACCACATTTTCCAGCGTCTGTCTGGTCTTCGGATGAAGCACAACATCGTCGAGCGTCGTTTCGGGTTCGAGATATTCGAAGAGCTCCTGCTCTTTGACAAGCGCGTCGAGTTTGAGTTTGGTCACCTTTTTCTTCTTTTTAGGATGGATGATACGCTGCATCACCTCCTCTTGCAAATAGAACGAACGGCTCACGCCTCCGAACATATTGAGAATCTCTTCATAATCGATAATCCCTTCGGTAATAAGCTTGGCACCGTCTTCAAGCAGCGCGCGATTCTTGATTTTTTCATACTCGTCGAAGGAGATAAGTTCGATAAGCGTATTCATATCGCGAAACTGTCCCTCTCCGCCGCTATACTCCTCTTTGAGCAACGCCAAAAAGATGCGTTGCTCTTTTTCGTTCAGGTTTTTCTCTTTGAAGAACTCCTCCACCACAATAGGCGTTTTGGTCATTTTCACCCGCTCTTCGATCCGTTTTGTCAAAAGCGTCAATTTATTCTTCAACCGCCCGATACCCAACGAACTCTCCGCAAACCCTTGTTTGAACGTCGCGATATTATGAAGCAAAGAGACCATATCGAATTGATCTTGCAAGTACTCCAAATGGTCGGTATAGGGTTTGATTTCCGGAAGGAATATCTCTAAAGAGCCCTCTTCAAGAAGCCGAAGAAGCGACATGCTCGGCGTAACGGAGGTGTTAATCAACTCCAGTTGCGAAAATTCATGCGCTTTGATCTGACCGAAACTGATCTGCATAAACCAGCCCAAATCAAGCAACCGCTTCACCAAAGGAAGTTTTTTCAAGTATAAATAGGGCTCGCCTTGGAAATTCTCTTGCAGCATCTCCAAAACCGGTACCTCTTCCATACCCCGCACATAACGGCGACACACATACTGCACCAGCTTCGCTTCGCTTTCGCTGCATTTCAGATGCTTGAAAATTCTTGTCTCGGCGATCTGTTTCGCCTCTATAAAATCGATCAGGTATTTCAAGAGCGGGCACCCTTTTGCAAATGTTTAAGTATCTTCTCTTTTAAATCTTCCAAATCGAACGGCTTAAGTACGAAATCGTCCGCTCCCTTTTCAATCAACGCCTTTTCATCCAGCCCGTTCACGGAGATAATAATGACGGGAACAGTCAAGTTCATCTCGTTTCGTATGATACGCAACACCTCATCTCCCTCCATCTCCGGCATATGAAGATCCAACATAATCAGATCGATATAGTGACTGCATGTTTTCAATACCGTCAAGGCTTCGGAGCCTTTATCGGTGGAGAGTACTTTGACATCCGCTATCTTCTCCAACATCGTTTCGATCAATTGAATGTTAAACTTGTCGTCATCTACGACCAAAAGGGTTTTCCCGTTCAATTCGCTAATATCCATTCGGTTCTCCTTTTCATGACATCGATACATTGCGTATTAGAAACGATTATATAGCATTTCTTATTATTAAGGCATGAAAACGACCTATTTTCTTTTTCTCAACGGAAACATCAAACCCCGTACGGTACCCGTTGCAAAAGTTATGTTAGCTCTGCTATACTTATGCGTATCTATTATCAATTGTTCGACAAGGAGACCGAATGACCACCAAAACCGCCCTTCTTTTGACACTCTCTTTTTCGCTTCTCTCCGCCGAAGCGACTATGGTACGCGATACCCGAACGGGTTTGATGTGGGAAGATACGCCTCATGTCAAAGAGGTGAAAATCACCCATCCCAAAGCGAAGCTCTACTGTAGCGAGCTTAAACTCGGCGGCTTTACGAACTGGCGGCTTCCGACCATCAAGGAGTTGTTGAGCATTGTCGATTACAGCCGTGTCGAACCGGCGACTTTCAAAGCCTTCGACTATATCGAAGAGGAGTCGTTTTATTGGAGCGCTACGCCGCTTGCCGACTCCGACGACGAATATTGGGGCGTAAACTTCAAACGGGGCGAAAGCAGCCGCGCTTCGGAGTACTACGACCGCTATGTGCGATGTGTAAGGGATATGAAGTAACCTATGGGATTTTTCAATCGTTTTTTTCCAAAAAGCCGTACCGCCATCTTACATGTTAGCGCCGAGAACGGTTTTCATCTCCGTCCCGCCGCACGATTCGCTTCGGAAGCGAAACGGTTCTCCTGTCGTATTGAGGCCGAAAGCCGAGGCGAAATCGTCGATGCGAAAAACCTCAATGCACTGCTGTCGCTTAATCTGGAAAAGGGCGATCATTTCGATCTGATCTGCAAAGGAAAAGATGCCGACGAAGCGGTAAAGCACCTTGTCTCTCTCTTCGATGTCTTAATGCATGACGATACACCGAATACCGAACAAACGCATCGGACGCAAACAGGGGAATATCAGGGAGAAACGATACCGGCGGAAACCGTCGCATCAGGAGTCGCCGTCGCACCCCTTTGGTTCTACGAAGAGACGACGCACCGTACGGATAAAGGCGTCGACTTTGCCGAAGCGATCTATCGCACCGAAAAAAAACTTTTGCAATCCGATTCCGATATCGCGCAGGCGCATGCGGCGATTTTGGCATCGCTCCTGCAAGGTGTCGATAATCTCGACGCTTTCAAAAAGCGTATCGAAGAGATCGTAGCGCCTCTCCGAGGCGGACATATGGAAGCGAAAATCATCGACTACTACGACATATTGCGTCAAGTAGAGTCGGAGATGGGAATCATCATTCAAGCCGCCTACCCAAATACGCCTTTTATTCTCGTCGCGGACGATCTGTTGCCTTCTCAAGTAGAGAGTCTCCCTGTACATACCGAAGGGGTAATTTTACAAAAAAGCGCACAAAATGCGCACAGCGCCATTTTACTTCGCGCATCGGCTATCCCTTCGCTTCTGCTGCGAGAGGATCTTCCGCAAAAACAAAACAGTGTCATTCTTGACGCGGACGCGGCGCTGTTGGTTCTCTCCCCTTCAAAAACGGATATGCAAAAAGCAAAAGAGAAAAAAGCGCGAAACGAATCGACCGAACAACAAGCACGGACAAAACGGTTCGAGTCGGCGACAACAAACGAAGGAGTACGCATTTCGGTTTTTGCCAATGTCACCGACATTGCATCGGCAAAAGAGGCGAAAGAGTCCGGCGCGGAAGGAATCGGACTGCTGCGTACGGAGTTTCTTTTTACGGAAGAGGAACCGAGTTTGCATATGCAAATCGATGCTTATGACGCCATCTTTTCCCTTTTTGAAGAGATTACCGTACGAACGCTCGATATCGGAGGAGACAAGGCGTTGCCATATGTCGACCTTCCTGAAGAGGCAAACCCGTTTTTAGGCATTCGCGGCGTACGACTCTTCCGTACGCACCCCGATATTATGACAAAACAGCTCCGCGCAATCTTT
>Ga0256843_1003650_pt1 | contig 10606 bp, 9 predicted proteins | sample AlvinellametaG_FD_191572 | JGI IMG/M metagenome (GOLD analysis project Ga0256843, IMG submission 191572) | Pompeii worm associated microbial communities from hydrothermal vent at the East Pacific Rise, Pacific Ocean - Alvinella | ecosystem: Host-associated > Annelida > Integument > Unclassified ... | reverse complement strand
AACAAGAGTTTATTACGATGATACTGACGCTGGTGAAGTTATGTATCATACAAATTATATTAAATATTGTGAAAGAGCAAGAAGTGAAATGATGTTTAGCAATAATATAACAATGGATGATTATAATGGATATTTCTTGGTAAAGTCACTTGAAGCAAACTATATAAAGCCAGTAATATTAGGTGACATAATTGAGATCAAAACATCACTAGTAAGTAGTAAAAAAGCAAGTGCTGTATTACTTCAAGAGATATATAAAGATGATAAAAAAGTATTTGAATTAAAAGTAACAATTGTATATATGCAAAATAAAAAAATAAAAGCAATACCTAAAGAAAAATTAGATCTTATATCAAATAATTAGATAAAATGAATTGATATTCAATTAATGTAATATTTAATAAGATACTGGTAAAATAGAGTATAAAGGCTTATTTATGAAATATATTTTATTAGTAATTTCAATATTATTTTTATTAACATCTTGTTCAAAAAAAGAACAAGAGGAGTTAAAAATATCTGTAAACCCTTGGATAGGATATACACCTATATTCTATGCATATGAAAAGGGTTATTTAAAAGATCTAAATATAAAAATAATACCTACTGTTTCTTTAGGTGAATCTACAGATATGTTTAGTTTAAATAAGAGTAATATGCTTTCAGGAACTCAACATGAATATAAATCATTAAAGCAAGAGTTTAATTCATTGATACCAATTATATTAATTGATCGTTCGTATGGTGGTGATATGATACTATCAAATAGAACAATAGATGAGTTAAAAAATAGTAAAGATATAAAAGTATATTTAGAGATTGATTCTATAAATAATGAGATGATTAGATCTTTTATAAAAGATAATAAACTAAAACATAAACATATTACATTTATAAATAAAGATCAAGCACAATTACAAGGTTTTAATTTTAACAAAAAAGAGAATATAGTAATTGTTACATATACTCCATATGATATAAAGTTAAAAAAAGATGGTTTTAACGAAGTAGCTTCAACAAAAGATATAAAAGAGTTACTTGTTGTAGATGCAATTTATGCTAAAAAAGAGTTAGTAGAAAAAAATAAAAAAAGACTAGAAAAGTTTAAGAATATATTAGATCAATCTATAAAAGAGATAGAAGATGATCCTAAAAAAGCACATGAAATCACAGCAAAATATTTAGATAATATTAGTATAGATGATTTTAAAGATTCATTAGATGTGATAAAATGGATAAATAATCCATCAAAAGAATTAATAATTGAACTTGAAAAGATCGGATACTTAAAAAAGAATTTAATATAGATGAAATCAATATCAATTAAACGGTTTATAATGAGTGGTGTAGTCCTACTTCTTGTAGGAGTAGGACTTATTTATTTTGAATTTTATAATACTACAAAATCTAATATTTCTAAATTATTAAAAGATGATATAAGAAATAACTCATTGGATATAAAACATTTTTTAAACTCTGAATTAAAAGTTTCAAATATAGATACACTAAAATCACATTTAGATAGTGTTGTTTCTTCTAATAATTTAATTAAAAATTTACAAATTATTAATTCAAATAACCAAATAATATATTCTACAAATAGAAAAAATGAGATGCTAAGATCAAAATGTTTAAGTATTTCAAAAATTTCTAAAGAGATAGTTTTAGATACAAAATGTTATTCATTTTCTATTACCCTTTATGATGGCCTTGAACCTTATTATTATAGTAGTAATATAGTTATAAATAAAAATTATATAGATAAATTACTTGATGAAAATATGATAAGAATAATAACTTATTTTTTATTATTTAGTATTATATTTATATCTATTTTTTGGCATTTTTTAAAAGAGATAATAATTATCCCTTTAGAAAAGCTTCGTCAATATGCTTACTATAGTAATCAAACTCCAAAAGAGTTTTTTATAAATGAGATTGAGAGTATAAGATATTCACTTTCTATGACATTTGCTAGATTAAAAAAAGAACAAGAAGAGCTTTATAATCTTTCAACAAGAGATAAATTAAGTGGACTTTATAATAGAATGAGTCTAATGGAAAAAATAGAATGGATAATATCAAATAGTGAAAGAACAGATAAAAAATTTGCTATTATATTTTTAGATTTAGATAATTTCAAAAATATAAATGATTCTATGGGGCATGACTTTGGTGATAAAATTTTAGTTGAAGTTTCTAAAATATTGTTAAAATCTGTAAGAGATAACGATATAGTTTCTAGATTAGGTGGAGATGAATTTGTAGTAGTTTTATCTCAAAATATTGAAGATGAAACAAAAATAGTAGAAGTTTTAGATCGTATTAAAAAATATCTATCTATACCTGTTACATTTAATGATTATAAATATTATTTAACAGCTAGTATGGGGGTATCTATTTATCCAAGAGATGGAAAAGATGTTACAACACTTCTTAAAAATGCAGATATTGCAATGTATAAAGCTAAAAACTTAGGTAAAAACAACTATCACTTTTTTACAGATAGTTTAGATGCCGAGATTCAAAAGAAAGTAGCCGTACAAAAACTTCTTATAGAGGGTTTAGAAAATGGTTATTTTGAATTATATTATCAGCCAAAAGTTGATGTAAAAACAAATAAAATAACAGCTTGTGAAGCGTTGATTAGACTTAATGATCCAAATAGAGGATTAATACCACCAAATGACTTTATAACTATAGCAGAAGAGAACAACTTTATTTTAAAACTTGGTGATTGGATAATAAAAGAAGCAGCAAAACAATTAAAAGAATGGGAAAACACAATCTTTAAAGATATTAAAATATCTATAAATGTTTCTGCAAAACAGTTTCAAGATGAATACTTAGTTCAAAAGATTGATATTTATACAAGTAATATAAATAGATCACTATTAGATCTTGAGTTAACAGAATCTGTTTTTATAAATGATTTTGATAAAAATAATGAGATTATTACAAAGCTTAAAAAATTAGGCTTTACATTATCCTTAGATGATTTTGGAACAGGTTATTCCTCGTTATCTTATTTAAAGAAAATACCATTTGATACTATAAAAATAGACAAAACTTTTATAGATGATATTGAGTATGAAGATGGTAGAAATTTTGCTGATATGATTATAAATATAGCAAAAAGTTTAGATATGGAGATAGTAGCTGAAGGTGTTGAAAATAAAGGACAATTAAGTTATCTAAAAACTATAAATTGTGATACATATCAAGGTTATTTATGTTCTAGGCCATTAAAGATAAAAAGTTTTGAAAAGCTAGTAGAGGAAAATAATTAAGCTATTGTCTATTTTGACAATAACTTTTCATATTTATAAGATATATAAAGTATAATGGCTATTGAGATATCTATAATAACATCTGCAAAGTTAAATATTGCAAAGTCAAATCCACAATGCCAATAAACATAATCAACTACACCTTCTTGAAAAAATCTATCAGCAATATTTGATATACCACCTGCAAAGATCATTGATATAGGTAAGATATATCTATTTAAAATATCTTTATTTAATAAAAGATAAATAATACCACCTAAAAGTATAGTTATTTGTATATATTTTAAATATTCAGCTAAAAATGCAAACATTGAAAAAGCTACACCTTTGTTGTAAGCTAAAACTAATGATATACAATCACCATCAACTCTAAAACCATTTACAAAAATATATTTTATATATTGATCAATAGCAATTAAAAAACTAAATAGTAGAAAATATTTTAAATAGTTTTTTAGCATAGTTTATTTTTTATGAATTTTTCAAGTTCTACCATACAGTTTTTTACAACTTCTTTATCATCACCTTCTAAAAGTAGTCTTATTTTGTTTTCAGTACCAGAATATCTTATAAGATCTCTTAAATTTTTAGCTCTAAATGTTTCTAGAAGCTCTTCTAAGCCATTTATATTTTCTAAAGGCACTTTCTCTTCAACCATTACATTTTTAAGTATCTGAGGAGATAATTCAAATGGATTAAGTGCAATACTTGCTTTTTGATCTTTACTAATTAAAAGTGCTAATGTTTGAAGTGCAGATGCTAAGCCATCTCCTGTTTTGGCAACATCAGAGAATATAATATGACCACTTTGTTCTCCTCCAAAGTTTATGTTTTCTTTAGCCATTACCTCTAGTACATTTTTATCCCCAACAGAAGATCTTAGAAGTTTAATACCATTATCTTTTAGATAATTTTCTAAAGCGATATTACTCATAACAGTTGTAACACAGGCATCATTTTTAAGAAGCTTTGATTCTTTTAGATATACAGCTAAGGCTCCTATTAGTTTATCTCCATCTACTACTTTTCCTAGTTCATCTACAACTACTAATCTATCAGCATCTCCATCAAGTGCTATTCCAATATCTGCACGATATTCTAGTACTTTTTGACCTAATATTTTTGGATGTAATGCTCCACATTGTTCATTTATATTTGTTCCATTTGGTTTATCATTAAGTACAATAACATCAGCACCTAATTCTTCTAAAATAGTAGGTCCTACTTTATAAGCAGCTCCATTTGCACAATCTAATACGATTCTTGTATTTGATAAAGACAACTCTTTAGGAAAAGAACTTTTAATAGATACAATATATCTTCCTATTACGTCATCAATTCTTTTTGCTGTTCCTATTTTGTCATGAGTTACTTGTGATTTTCTTATTAATTGGTCATTGAAAAAAATATCTTCTATTTTTTGTTCGATAATACTTGAAAGTTTATCACCATTGCAATTAAAAAATTTTACACCATTATCTTCATAATCATTATGACTTGCACTTAACATAATTCCAGCATCACATCTCATAGAGTGTGTAAGATAAGCAATAGCAGGTGTTGGCATAGGACCTATTTGAATTACATCATATCCAACACTTGTAAATCCACTAACTAATGCATTTTCTATCATATAACCACTTCTTCTAGTATCTTTCCCTAAAAGTATTTTTTTTCTTTTGTTTTTACTAGTTTGATTAAAATATATACCTGCTGCTTGTGCTAATTTTAAAGCTGTAAATGCATCTAAAAATTCTCCAGCTTTTCCTCTTACTCCATCTGTTCCAAATAATTTCATTTTATATTCTCTCTTTAATTTTATATTATTTATAAATTATCTTATCATTATTGATATAATATCTTATTAATACCTATTTTTTGTACTTTTTTCTTAAATACATTAGCTGAACTTTGTAAAGCATTTTTTTTACTAGTACTAGATCTACCAATAGTTGATATAGTATTTGTTGATAATATTTTATTATTGCTTATTGTATTTATAGTAGTAGTTGCTTTTACTATTTGCCAACCTCTTGCAGTTGAGTATCTTATATTATTATTTAGTTTTATAAGTACATCTTCATTCGAGTTAGTTATTATATAGTTTTCTTTTGTTAATAGCTCTTTTAAAAACTCTTTGTAGTTTGTATTGTTTGTATTTGATACAATTTTAATTCTAAGATCACTTTTTAATATATCTATTTTATTTAAATAATCAGTATATTTTTTATAATATTCTTGATAATTAAATCCACTATTGATAGCATAAATAATATATGCTAAATCTTTAGCTTCATTTATAGTAGGTTTTAAATTTTCAAGTATTTTTATTTTTTGTAATTTTGAATTATTGATATTACTATTTATTGTTGAATCTATTTTATTATCAAGTAGATCTAATTCCTTTTTCTTTTGGTAAAATAGTTCATTTTTATTTACACTTACAAGTACAAAATAGTTTACTCCACTTTGAATTGCTTTTTCAACTTTGTAGTTTGTAAAACTTATTTTTTTACTTTGAAGTTTTATATCTCTTGTGATCTCTTTATTGTAGTTATTATTATCTATTTTTGTTTTTGTATTTATAGTAGAGTTTACACTTACTATTAAATTTTGAGACATATTACTTAGAGCATTTGTTTTTGCTTCATCTAAAGAAAAAGCTTCACCTGTACCATATAGTTTTTCTATTGTGTTATTGGGTGTATTTAAATACCATGATGGTAGTTTAGTAGTTTGTGTATTTTGTTTTGAACTAGAACAAGCTGTTAAAACTATTAGTAGAAAACTTATACATAAACTATATAAAATTTTTTGTAAAATCAATTTTTAATCCTTTATCTTTTTTACTAACTGAAGTAGCTTTATTTTTTTATAATCTCCATCGATCACTTTTGCCCAAGAGGTAGTTTGGTTTATTTGATTAGTTGTAGTTAGTTTAATATTTGTATCTATTTTTTCACAAGTTTTTTTATTTGTAAGTGGATCAATTGAAATTTCAAGAGTTTGTACTATAAAGTTGTCATCTTGTTTTATATCATCATCTTTTCCTAAAGTTATTTTTACAATAGCTTCATCATCATTAGGTATTTTTTTTATTTGACTTATATAGCCTGTTTTTGAGAATTGCTCTTTTAGCTTACTTTGTAGAGTAGGTAGTGCTTTATTGATACTCTTTTTTATAAGTCCTACCAATTTAGAATATGATGGTTTATTCTGGTTATGAATTTTATCTTTTGCTTTTATTTGTTGACTAAAAATTATTTCACCAGTAGAAACATCTATTATTTTAACAGTAACTGCACTTTTAATTGTAGTTCCATCAAAAAATGAACTAGCAAGAAACACTGCAGCTGAAGCTAATTTTAGGTCTTTGCTATTTGAGTACATTGAAGCATGAGCAAAAGAGCCTGTATATTTTGAATAATTTTGAAAATTGTGACTTATATAATCAATAGATCCTGTTATTATATACTGAACACCAGAATTTAATCCAAACTCTACAACACTGTTTGGATCTAATAAACCACTATCTTGAAGTTTTAATTCTGTATCAACTTTATTTAGATCACTTCTTGTTATTAGTTTTACACCTTTTGTATTTAGTACCATTTGTTCTATTTTTGGAATAAATGCACTAGATAGTTTGGGATTTACTTGCCGTTTTGTATTTGATTTTGATGATTTTACACCAATTCCTATTCCATATACTCCACCATAAGAGTTTGATGATCTATCATTTTGTGTTGATAGATCAAAGTTTGTATTATTTGTAAAATTTACAACTGCAACAGTTGGTTTTTTTGTAATATAATATTTTTTGCAAATAGGATCTATAGGTAGTTTTTTATTTATATTTTGTGAGTAATCAGCAATATTTATTTTTGATGAACTACATGAAGTAAATAATATAGATAATGATAGTATAAATAATAGTTTAATCATATGTAACCTTAATATTTAAATATAATTATATCTAAAATTATGTAAAATGATATTTATAATATAACAAAATTTAGTAATAATATATTATAATGACAAAATAAAAAGGATATAAAATGAATAAAACTATAATAAATACTTTATTAATAACAACTCTAAGTGCAACACTATTTACAGCTTGTAGTAGTAAAAAAGTAGAGCCACAAGTAGTAAAATCTTCACAAGATGCAGATTTTAGATGTAAACAAGATGGTGTATTAGCTCCAAAATGGACTTGTAACCCTTATGTAAAAGATTCAATAGCAGCAGTTGGTATTGCAAAAATGAATGCTGGAAATGATAAGTCTATGCAAAGAAGTGAAGCATTAGCAGATGGAAGAGATGCACTTGCTTCTCAAATATCTACAAAAGTTTCAAATTTATTTAAATCATATAAAGGTACAACAGGAAGTGGTGCTGCTTCAACTTTTGATAAAACAACATCTAAAGTTTCAAAACAACTTGCAAATCAAACTTTAAGAGGAACTAGAGCTGTTGATTCTTGGATGAATCCAAAAACAAGAGAGTTATATTTATTAGTTACAGTACCTAATGATTCTGTTAAAAATGGAATGGAAGGAGCTGTTAAAACATCATTTAAAAATGATAGTGCAATGTACCAAAAGTTTTTAGCAGCAAAAGCAAATGGTGAACTTGACGAAGAATTAGAAAAAGCAGGTATGTAATATAGATTTTCTATATTACAATATAATGTTAAAAAAATTATCTCTTAGTGTATGTATACTATTAAGCACTAGTACTTTAAGTGCTAGTGAGTATAGTAAATGGCTAGAACAACAAAATCAATCTTTTTATAACTATAAAAAATCATTAGATGATGAATTTAGTGAGATGTTGAAAAAACAGTGGCAAGAGTATAAAACTATGTATAAAAATAGTGAATATAAAAAGCCAAAACCAAAAATACTTCCAGTTGTAAAAAAGATTAAAAAAATACCTAAAAAAGATTTAATAAAATCTATAAAAGTAAAACCTAAAAAAATAGTAATTAAAAAAGAGCTACCAAAAAGTGTAGTGATTAAAAAGTTTATAAAAAAAGGTTATATCTCTGAAAAAATTGATTTTTATAATCAAGATATCAAAATCACTTACGATAAAAAGTTTAAATACGATCTTTATAGTGTAAATAACAATTCAATTAGTGATTCATGGAAAAAATTAAGTAAAACAGATTATAAATCACTTATAAAACAAATAGATCTATATACAATAAAATATTCACTAAATGATTGGGCAAAATATCAGCTTATTTATAAGCTTGGAAAAACTATTTATCATAATAAAAATCAAGCAAATATATTTACATGGTTTATGTTTACAAAAATGGGATATGATACAAAAGTAGCTTATAGTAATAACAAGATATATCTACTAGCAAATATAAAACAAAAGCTTTATCAAGTATCACAACTAAATATAAATAATAAAAAATATCATATTTTAACACCAAATGGAAAAGTAAATATTAGTGAAGCGATTTTTACATATGATTCTTCATACAAAAAATCTAAAAAAAGATTATCTTTTGATATGAATAAACATGAAATTGGATTATTTACTAATATTGCTAAGAAGAATTTAGATTTTAAGTATAACAACAAAGATTATAAATTAACAGCAAGATACAGTAAAGATCTATTATCATTTTATAAAACATTTCCACAGTCTCAATATGATTTATACTACAAGGCAAAAAATTCACCAGCAATTAATAATTCATTGCTTTTAGAATTAAAACCTTTAATAAAAGGTAAAACAGAACTTGAAGGTGTAAATTTTTTATTAAGATTTGTACAAACAGCATTTGCTTATAAAACAGATCAAGAGCAATTCTCGTATGAAAAAGTATTTTTTCCAGAAGAGACAATATATTATCCATTTAGTGATTGTGAAGATAGAAGTATTATGTTTTCGTATTTAGTAAAAAACCTTCTAGGCTTAGATGTAGTTGCTGTTAAATATGATGATCATATGAGTGCAGCAGTTAATTTTAGCTCAAAGGTAAATGGAGATGGTTTTGTATATCATAACAAAAGATATATAATGGCAGATCCAACATATATAAATGCAAATGTAGGTATGACAATGCCAATATACAAGAAAAGAAGCTTTAGTATTATTAATCAAAGCTTATTTTAAGTACTTCTTAAGTACAATTCCAAACAAAATTATCAGAAGATTAGTTTTATAACTGATCTTAACTGAAATAAAACAAATAAATTAAAAGGGTTAAGCTATGGCAAATCATAAGCAAGCAGCGAAAAGAGCTAGACAAACTATCGTTAGAACAGAAAGAAACAGATTTTATAAAACAAGAATCAAAAACATCACTAAAGCAGTATTAAGTGCTGTAGAAGCTGGAAATAAAGAAGAAGCTGTTAAAGCAATGGCAGAAGCAAATAAATACTTCCACCACTGTGTAAGTAAAAAAATTCTTAAAAAAGAAAATGCAGCTAGAAAAGTTTCTAGATTACAATTAAAAGTAAACGCTGTATAATTTAAACCTAAATAAAAGAGAATTTTCTCTTTTATTTTACTTCCAAAACACCAAATAAGGTACTTTCTATGTTACAAGAAAAACTTCAATCTTTCATAAACAGATATGATGAACTAAGCGATTTAATAATCTCTCCTGATGTATTAGCAAATATTAAAAAAATGACTGAATTGTCAAAAGAACAATCAAATATTAAAAAAATAGTAGATGCTGCACATGAATATAATCAAATTTTAGGTGATATTGAAGATAATAGAGCACTTTTAGGTGATGAAGATTTAGGTGAATTAGCAAAAGAAGAGCTAAAAGAACTAGAGCAAAGAAAACCTATACTTGAAGAAGAGATTAAAATTCTTCTACTTCCAAAAGATCCAAATGATGATAAAAATATATTTATTGAACTTCGTGCAGGTGCAGGTGGTGATGAAGCTGCTATATTTGTAGGGGATCTATTTGGTACATATATGAGATTCGCTTCTAATCAAGGTTGGAAAACTGAAATTATGAGTACAACACCTAGTGAATCTGGTGGATATAAAGAGGTAATTTTCCTTGTAAAAGGTGAATCTGTTTATTCTAAAATGAAATTTGAATCTGGTGTTCATAGAGTTCAAAGAGTTCCAGAAACTGAATCTCAAGGTAGAGTACATACATCAGCTATTACAGTTGCAGTTTTACCTGAAGTTGATGATGTTGAAATTGAGATCAAAGCTGAAGATTTAAAAATTGATACTATGAGAGCTAGTGGATGTGGTGGACAATCAGTTAATACAACTGATAGTGCTATTAGAATTACTCACTTACCAACAGGATTAGT
>Ga0256843_1003649_pt1 | contig 10607 bp, 8 predicted proteins | sample AlvinellametaG_FD_191572 | JGI IMG/M metagenome (GOLD analysis project Ga0256843, IMG submission 191572) | Pompeii worm associated microbial communities from hydrothermal vent at the East Pacific Rise, Pacific Ocean - Alvinella | ecosystem: Host-associated > Annelida > Integument > Unclassified ... | reverse complement strand
TATATATTGTATTCTTTTATATATATCATCAAATATTGGAAGATGAGTTAATATTGATAATATTATTACTAATATAGGTATTATTGAAAATAGGGTATAAAAACTCAAACTTGCCGAATAGTATCCCAATTTATCATCAAATAGTACTTTGATAAAGTCTCTAATAAATATATAATAATCTCTGATTATCCTTTTAAATTCTATTTTTTTTCTCATTTAGATATTTTTAACAACTCTCTTTTTATCTCTTGATTTATTTTTTTCTTAAGCTCATCTTCGTGTTTTTTGTATATTTTGTTTAAAGTTTTTGCAAAAGGCTTACTATATCTCACCTCTTCTATTTTGATAGCAATGGTATATGCACCTTTTTTGTGTGATTCAGAATGTATCCAAGGAGATTGAAATGTTGTATCATATTGATTATTGTTTAGCTTAAAACTATACTCTTGATTATGATTTACATCCTTGAAATTAATAACCTGTTTAAACTCTATATCATCAAAATCATCTAAATCTTCACTAGCTTCTACAAAAGCATAGTAGATACTTATCTCATCTATACTTTTATTATTATTGTCTTTTCCAATATAGTAATAATAGGTTGGTTGAAAGTAAAAATTTTGATGGTCATGTGATTGTACTAAATCTAGTTCTATATGAAGTTTTTTATCTTTTAATTTCATACATCCATTATCTCCATCTCCATAGCCATCACTACAAGAGTTTTCTTCAAAGAATGCTCTAATTAGAGTTATGTGTTTTGGGATAAAGATAGGCATAGTTTCATCACCATCTATATTTTTATATAAGATTGTTTCTGTTTTATAATCTTCTGTAAAACCTGCTACTGTAGAAGAGAAAAGCTTAAACCCCTCCTCTATAAGTTCAGGTGCTATCTCTGTAACTTTCTTTTTGACAACATTTGCCAAAGAGGGAATATCTATACCTTTTTTTTGAAACAAGTCACCTTTTGTTTTTGGTGCAGATATGTGACTGACAAACATTTTTGTAGTTGCCTTTGATTTGTTAAAGAGTCCCATTTTATTATCCTTTGTTTTATAATAACAACTTTTAATTTAAATTATTTAATTATTAAAAAGTATAGAATCTAAACTACTATAATAACTCAAACTTAATGAAATTTAGGTAAATGGGTATAGATAAATTAGGATATTTTTATTCAATAAAATAAAATATTTTATAATATAAAAAAAGATATAATGTTAAAAAATATTATTAGGGGTAACTCTCGTTATGGAAATGGTTGATTATATTGCGTTATATTGGTTTATTATAAAAATTTTGACTTTTTTTAGTGTTATTACACTATTTATTAGTGGTTTAGATGATTTTTTTGTAGATAGTTATTATTGGATTAGGAGAGCATATCATGGTTTAATTGGAAAGAGGGTTTATCCAGATATTTCGACAAAAGAGTTAAGAGCTGTTGAGGAGAAACCCCTTGCTTTGATGGTTCCTGCTTGGGATGAGGCTGTGGTAATAGAAAAAATGTTAAAAAATACACTCAAAACATTTGATTATGACAATTTGCATATATTTGTGGGGACTTATCCAAATGACCCAGCAACTCAGGAAAAGGTAGATAATGTAACAGCTATTTATAAAAATGTTCACAAAGTTGTCAATAAAACCCCCGGTCCTACTACAAAAGCTGACTGCTTAAATAATGTAATTGACACTATTTTTGAGTATGAAAAGATTTCAGGTATTACTTTTGAGACTATTACTTATCATGATTCAGAAGATATTGTGCATCCACTTGAGCTAAAACTTGCAAATTATGTTATAGCTCATGACCATAAAGATTTGATGCAAATTCCTGTAATGCCTCTAACTAGAAATCCATGGAATTTTAATGGTACTCATTACCAAGATGAGTTTATTGAGACAGGATTTAAGGATATGCTTGTTAGAGAGAGTATTAGTGGATATGTTCCAAGTTCTGGTGTAGCTACCTCTTTTAGTCGTAGAGCCATAGCTACTCTATCTAGGTTAAATAATGGAGTTGTTTTTAATACCAAAAGTTTAACAGAGGATTATGATATAGGTTATAGACTGCTTAGTGAAGGGTTGAAATTAGTATTTGTAACCTACCCTGTTAATGTCAAAAAGAGAGTAAAAAATATATTTGGTGTAGAAAAAGAGAGAGTTGTAGAGGAGTATATTGTATCAAAAGGTTACTTTCCTACAAAGTTTCAACAAGCAGTTAGACAAAAATCTAGATGGATGGTAGGGATAGTTTTTCAAGGAAATAGAGATATTGGTTGGCCAAAAGGTTTGGGATTGAAATATATACTTTATAGAGATAGAAAAGCTATATTTACTCACCCTGCGAATCTATTTGCTTATATTATAATGTTTAATCTTATATTTTTATCTCTAACCTATGTAATAGACAAAACCTCATGGCACTTTCCAGAGTTTATTCCAGAGGGGAGTTGGGTTTGGGTTCTTATCTATTTCAATGGACTTTTTTTGGCAAGTAGGTTATTTCATAGATTCTATTTTGTAAATAAACATTATGGATTTTTTCAGGCTATATTGAGTCTGCCTCGGTTGATATGGGGAAATATTGTAAATATGTTTGCTCTCTTTAGGGCATTTGGACAGTATAAAAATGCAGGAGTCAAGAAAAAAGAGGTTAAGTGGGATAAAACAGACCATGAGTTTCCAGATGAGATAGAGATAGCAAAGGTAGCATAGTGAGATATATATTTTTATTTTTATTATTACATAATCTATTGTTTGCGATTGCTTCTCCTCTTGATAAAGTTTTTAATTGGGCAGAACAGGGATATAAGGATTTTAGAACCTATCCAAGGGTAAATAAAGCATATGAGCTAATAGAACAAAACCGAACTAAAGAGGCAAAGAGTTTACTAAAAAAGGCTTTAGAGATAGATAGTAATAATCAAAAAGCTATCGATTTAATGTTAAATATCTGTTTGGAAGAGAAAAATCAAAATTGTATAGATAAATATATAGATAAAGCAAAAGATATAAATTTGGGATATATCTACAAAGAAAAAGCTCAAAGAGCAAAAGAGGCAAAAGAGTATCAAAAGGCTATTGACTATGCAAAAAAGGCTCTAAAATATAAATTAAAAAGGGAAGATAGATATTTTGTAAAACTTATTATATTTGATAGTTATTTGAAACTAAAAGAGTATATAAAGGCTGATGATTTCATTAATAGAAGAAGACTTATTACATATCAGCTTCTCAAATGGTCAAAAGTAAGTGATAATTTAGGTGAGAGTGTATATGCATATGATTTAGCATCAGAGCTTCCCAATAAAGCAGAATATCTCAAGTGGCAAATAGAACTTTTGTTAAAAAATAAGGAGTATAAAAAAGCATCTAAAAAGATGGAAATACTCTATAAAGTAGAGCCAACTCCAGAAAATAAAAAACAGTTATTGTATCTCTATTCTCTAACTAATCAAGATGAAAATATAGTCAAAGTGTATCAACAAAAGTTGGCAAAGGGGTGTGATGAGTATTCTTTGAATTTTCTGTTAAACTATTATAAAGATAATCCAGCAAAAGAGTATCAAATATTAAAACAAAATTATCCTTATAAGTGTGTTGAAGATAAAAAGAGAGTTCAATTCTCATTGGAATATATAAGTATGCTAAAAAAGAGAAGTCCAAAGAGAGCTAAAAGAGTAGCAAAGGAGCTTTTGAATAATTCAAATATAGTTTTATCAAAAAAAGAGAAGATATTTTTATATCAAACTATTGGAGAAAATTATAAAATAGCAAAGCTCTATAAAAGTGAACTAAATAGTGGTAATTGCAATAGAGACGCCCTACTCTATCTATTAGATTTTTATAGAAATAAACCTTCAAAATATGTTCAAATTTTAAAAGAGTATTACCCTTATAGTTGTCTCTCTCCAAAAAAGAGAAATATGTTGTCTCTAGAGCTAGTAGATAATATAATAGATAAAGATAAAGAGAGAGCAAAAGAGATACTTTCAAATTTGGATATAAATGAGATAGACCCAAAATCTTATATTTATATATCTAATCTTGAGGCAAAATTGCAAAATTATCAAGAGAGTATTAGATATGCACTAGAGTATCTAAAATATTATCCTAATGATGTAGAAGCTATAAAGCATGTAGGTTTTTTATATTTTAAGCTCAATCAAAAAGAGCGTTCAGCTTTTTATCTGATTAAGGCCTCAAAATTAAATCCAAATGATGTAGATTTGCTCAAAAATATTGGTTATTTATGTGTCGATTTAAAAGAGTATGATACTGCTACATATTATTGGAATCTATATTTAAAAAAGAGAAAAAATGATTCCAAAATAAAGCTTGAACTTGCTTCACTGTATTTTTATAAACTAAAAGATTATAAAAAAGCAGAGAAGTATCTAAAAGAGTATAAAAAATATGTAAAATCTCCTAGTATAGAATATTATCTACTCAAAGCAAAACTTTCCACTCAACAGCAAAACTATAAAATAGCAGTGAATAGTTATAAGAAGGCTTTAAAAGTAAAAAAAGATGATTCTATTATGTATGAGTATGCACATGCATTATATAAAACTAATCAAAAAGATAAAGCTATAAAGATAATGCAACAACTGGCTGATAAATCTGATAATATGGAGTATAAAAAAGAGTTAGCATATATGTATGAGAGAGAAAAGGAGTACTCAAAAGCGATAGATAATTTTAAATATATTACAAAAGAGAGTCCCAAATCAAATAATCATTTAGCACTTGCATATGCTTATAAAAAAGTTGGTAAAGATGAAGAGGCTGTTAGAGAGTTTAAAAATGCTATTGATAGTAATCCAAATATGAATAAAAAAGAGCTAAAAAATATAAAAAATGAGATAACAAATAGCAAAAAAATTCATCTTTATATTGCAGAGTCTGCTAGATTGGATGGAGATAAAAAATATCAATCCACAAAACATATAAACAATACAACATATAATGGATTTGGAAGTATAGAACTCTCTTATAGACCAGAGTTTTTGCCAAAAAGAACTACTCTTTTTGCAAATATATTACATAACCATCAAAATCCAAAAGAATCAATCCAACCCTCTATTGGAGTTCGTTATCAACCTTTAAAGGATAAACAACTTTATATTTCTGCTAGTAAGTTTATAAAAGGTGGTAAATCATCGAGAAAAGATGCTTTGCTTAGAGCTTCTCTTGGAATCTCTAGCAAAGATAAAAGCTCTAATATATATCAGAATCTATATGTAGATGGTGGATATTTTACAAAATCTGACTCTTTTATAGCTTATGGTAACTATGAAACAGGAAAAAAATATAATATCAATAAAAATATAAAAGTCTCTCCATATCTCTCAACAGGGGCTACTTATAATAATGACAATAAGCAAAAAAAAGGTATTACAAATTTGGATATTGGAGTTGGCGTGGCAATGGATATTTTACCAAATGAGACTAAATATGAAGTGACACCATATAGAAATAGACTTAAACTTGAAGCAAGGGAGAAATATGCAGGAAACTCAAAAGATAAAAATACAGTTCGTTTGCAGTGGGAATTTTTCTATTAATAAGTGTGATAGATAAGTTCTTTTGATAAAATAATATTTAATAAAAATAAACTAAAAAGAGTACAAAATGAAAAAAGTATTAATAGTATTTGGAACAAGACCTGAAGCTATAAAGATGTCTCCATTAGTCAAAGAGTTTGAGGCTAATAGAGATAAATTTGATACAAAAGTTTGTGTAACAGCACAACACAGAGAGATGTTAGACCAAGTTTTAGATATATTTGAGATAAACCCAAATTATGATTTAAATATTATGAAAGCAGGGCAAGACCTTTATGATATAACATCAAATGTACTTTTGGGTATGAGAGATATATTAGAAGATTTTGAGCCTGATGTTGTATTGGTTCATGGAGATACTACAACTACTAGTGCCACCTCCTTGGCGTCTTTTTATCAAAAAATAGCTATTGGACATGTTGAAGCTGGGCTTAGAACAAATAATTTATATAGTCCATGGCCAGAAGAGGCAAATAGACAGATTACAGGAGTGTTATCAAACTATCACTTTGCACCCACATTAACTAGTAAAAATAATCTACTAAAAGAGAATAAAAATCCAGAAAATATAGTAGTAACGGGAAATACGGTAATAGATGCTCTATTTTTGGCATTAGATAAGATTAATAAAAATCAGATACTAGAACAAAAGGTAATCAAACAGATAAAAGATAGTGGCTATATTATCAAAGAGAATAGAAAAGTAATTTTGGTTACAGGACATAGAAGAGAGAATTTTGGACAAGGTTTTATAAATATTTGTAAAGCCCTCAAAGAGTTGGCATTAAATAATCCTGATATAGATATAGTCTATCCTGTTCATCTCAATCCAAATGTTCAAAAGCCAGTAAAAGAGATTTTATCAGATATTTCAAATATTTATCTAATTAATCCTCTAGAGTATGAGTCTTTTGTATATTTGATGAGTAAATCCTATTTTATTATTACAGATAGTGGAGGAGTACAAGAGGAAGCTCCATCTTTGGGCAAACCTGTTTTAGTTATGAGAGATACCACAGAGAGACCAGAGGCACTAGAGGCTGGAACAGTAAAGCTTGTTGGTACAGATAGAGAAAAAATTATAAAAGAGGCTCAAACTCTGCTTGATAGTCCAAGTGCTTACAAAGTAATGAGTCAAGCACACAATCCATATGGAGATGGAAAGGCATCCAAGAGAATAGTTAGTTTTTTTGAGTCATTATGGTTTCACAAAAAAAAATTAATAGAAGATAAAGATAGTTCTCTTTTAATGATTTAATAAAAAAATACTCTTTTTAGCAAAAAACATTTTTTACTCTTAACTATTCTATATATAATTAGCAAAATAGAAAAGTTAAGGACAAAAATGGAATATTTTGCAAAAAGAATTATACCTTGTTTGGATGTAAATAATGGTAGAGTGGTAAAAGGTGTAAATTTTGTAGGGCTAAGAGATGCTGGAGACCCTGTAGAGGTTGCCAAAAGATACAATCAAGAGGGAGCAGATGAGATTACTTTTTTAGATATTGGTGCATCTCATGAGGGAAGAGATACTATTGTTGATGTAGTAAAAGAGGTAGCAAAAGAGGTTTTTATTCCTTTAACCGTAGGAGGTGGAATAAGAGAATTATCTGATATTTATAATCTACTAAATGTTGGTTGTGATAAGGTTAGTATCAATTCAGCCGCAATAAAAAGACCACAGTTCATAAATGAAGCTTCAAAACGATTTGGTTCACAATGTATAGTTGTTGCAATAGATGCAAAGAGAGTAGCTCCCAATAAATGGCATATATTTACTCATGGAGGTAGAAATGATACGAAAATAGATGCCATAGAGTGGGCAAAAGAAGCATATAATAGAGGGGCAGGGGAGTTGCTAGTTACTAGTATGGATGCTGATGGAACTAAAAAGGGATTTGATAATACTTTAAACTCAAAAATAGCAAAAGAGGTAAATATTCCACTAATAGCCTCAGGTGGTGCTGGAGAGATGAAACATATTTTAGAGGCTTTTACAAAGGGAGATGCAGATGCAGCACTTGCAGCTTCTATATTTCATTTTAGAGAAATAGATATTATGGATTTAAAAAGCTATCTTAGAGAAAATTCTATTCCTGTAAGAGTATAGAGATGATTATATGTGCAGGAGAAATAGAGCAGTTTGAGTTTGCTAAACCTATGGGGATAGGATTAATAGATACAGCAATTAACCTTACAAAAGAGTGTTTAAAAAATAAACCAAATGAAATTATCTTTGTAGGTAGTGCTGGGTCATACGGAAATAAGCAGATTTTTGATATAGTTCAATCTAGAATTTCAACAAATATAGAAAATAGCTTTTTTGAGAGTGGAGCTTATACTCCTACAGTTAACAAAATATCTTTAACAGGTGGTGTTTCACATGAAACAATAGTCGTTAACTCATCGAACTATATTACCACAAATTTTAACCTCTCTAAGCTCTATTTAGCTCAAAATATAGAGATAGAGAATATGGAATTTTTTTCTGTATTAAAAGTTGCAAAAGAGTTTAATATTCCTGCAAAAGGGATTTTTATAGTTACAAATTATTGTAATAGAGATGCCCATAAAGATTTTATAAAAAATCACAAAAAAGCCATAGAGTTACTAACAAATTATATAAAAAAAGAAGAGATATGAAACCAGCTATACAAGATTTTACAAGAGAAGAGTTATCAAATTTGGTCAAACCATCTTTTAGAGCAAAGCAGATATATTCATGGGTTTACCATAAATATATAGATTCATTTGATGAAATGAAAAATATACCAAAATCTCTAAGGGATGAACTAAAAGAGAATTATGAGATAAATCTATTGAAAATTATCAAAATAGAAGATAGTTTAGATGGTAGTAGAAAATATCTATTTGAATTAAATGATGGAAATAGAGTAGAAGCTGTACTTTTGCTAATGAAAAAGCCAGAGTATCACAAAGACGGTGGAATAAAACACCAAGCAAAATATACAGTTTGCATCTCATGTCAAGTTGGTTGTAAAGTAGGGTGTGCTTTCTGTTTGACAGCTAAGAGTGGATTTCTTAGAAATTTGACTGCAGGAGAGATAGTAGAACAAGTTAGGCTTATAAAAAAAGATAATGATATAGAGGCAAATAGAAGATTAAATATAGTATATATGGGTATGGGTGAGCCACTAGATAATCTAAAAGCAGTGGCACAATCATCAAGAGTATTTGCAGACCCAGATGGTATGGCAATATCTCCACATAGACAAACGATTTCTACATCTGGACTAAGTGATAAGATATTGAAACTAAATAAAATGGATTTAAAGGTCAATTTGGCTATATCTTTACATGCTGTGGATGATAAGCTTAGAGAAGAATTGATGCCTATAAATAAAGCTTATAATATAGAGTCTATTATCAATGCTGTAAAATCTTTTTCGGTAAATAAGAGAAAAAGAGTTATGTTTGAGTATCTTGTTATAAAAGATGTAAATGATGATTTAAAATCAGCAAAAAAACTTCTCTCTTTACTAAATGGAATCAAAGCAAAAGTTAATTTAATATATTTTAATCCTTATGATGGAACAGATTTCAAAAGACCAACCAAAAAGGATATGTTAGCATTCCAAGAGTATCTTACAAAAAGAGGGCTTTTATGTACTATTAGAGAGTCAAAGGGGCTTGATATATCAGCAGCTTGTGGACAGCTTAGAGATAAACAAAAAGAGGATTCTTAGGGATTAAAAGATATAATAAAATAAAAAAAAACAAAGAGTAATATAATGAGCAAAAAAATAGCAGTTATAGGTTTAGGATATGTAGGATTACCATTGGCACATGCTTTCTCTTTTAAATATAAAGTAGTTGGATTTGATGTAGCTGATTGGAGAATAAAAGAGCTTTCAAATGGAATAGATAGAACATTAGAACTTAGTAATGAACAGGTAAAAGAGGCAATTAATAATGGAATGGAGTTTACAAATAATTTAGAAGATATTGCTGATTGTAATATCTATATAGTTACAGTTCCAACTCCAATAGATAAACATAAAAAACCAGATTTAACTCCTCTACTAAAAGCTAGTGAGAGTGTAGGAAAAGTACTTAAAAAAGGTGATATTGTAATTTATGAGAGTACTGTTTATCCAGGAGCAACAGAGGAGGAGTGTGTACCAATTTTGGAGAGAGTTTCAGGACTTGAATTTAATAAAGATTTCTTTTGTGGATACTCACCAGAGAGGATAAACCCTGGAGATAAAGAACATACAGTTACAAAAATTTTAAAAGTAACATCAGGTTCAACTCCCAAGATAGGGAAAATGGTTGATGAGTTATATGCTTCGGTTATAACAGCAGGAACACACTTAGCCCCCTCAATCAAGGTAGCAGAAGCTGCAAAAGTTATAGAAAATTCCCAAAGAGATATAAATATAGCATTTGTAAATGAACTCTCTATGATATTTAATAAACTAGGAATTGATACAAATGCTGTACTTGAAGCTGCTGGAACTAAGTGGAATTTTTTAAACTTTAAACCTGGGTTAGTTGGAGGACATTGTATCTCAGTTGACCCATATTATTTATCATATAAAGCTCAAGAAGTTGGTTATCATCCAGAGATTATCTTAGCTGGTAGAAGATTAAACGATAATATGGGAATATATGTAGCAAACCAAGTTATTAAGCTTATGATTAAAAAAGGTAAAAAAATAGAGGGTTCAAATGTTTTAGTTTTAGGGATTACCTTTAAGGAGAATTGTCCTGATATTAGAAATAGTAGAGTGATTGATGTCATAAGAGAACTGCAAGATTTTGGTTGTAATGTGGATGTTAGTGACTATTGGGCTGATAAAAATGAAGTAAAAAAAGAGTATAATATAGAGCTTAAAAAGGATACGGAAGTAGATATTTTAAGCTATGATGCAATTGTTTTGGCTGTCGCCCATGATGAGTATAAAGATTTAGATTTACAAGCAGAAAATCAAGTCGTTTTTGATATAAAATCTGTTTTAAAAAGTGCTGATGGGAGACTTTAGTTTTTTGATAAAATAATTAAAGGAG
>Ga0256843_1003648_pt1 | contig 10612 bp, 8 predicted proteins | sample AlvinellametaG_FD_191572 | JGI IMG/M metagenome (GOLD analysis project Ga0256843, IMG submission 191572) | Pompeii worm associated microbial communities from hydrothermal vent at the East Pacific Rise, Pacific Ocean - Alvinella | ecosystem: Host-associated > Annelida > Integument > Unclassified ... | reverse complement strand
TAAAAATAACAAAAAAATATGAGATAGAAGATACACTCTTTTTGGAGATACTTGCAAAAATCAAAAACTATTTCATCATCAAAGTCAAAACAAGTTTACTCACAGGCTCTTTGGTGTTGTTGAGTTTATGGTATTTTAATATTCCATACTATTTTTTATGGGCTGTTTTGGCATTCTTTTTAAACTTTATCCCTGTTGTAGGTTCTATTCTTGCTTCTATCCCTGCACTTATTTTTGCTTTTATGACTTTTGATTTTATGACAACATTATGGGTAGGGGTGAGTTATCTGCTTATCAATATGCTTGTAGGTAATGTTTTGGAACCACGTATCATGGGGAAAGGTTTGGGAATGTCTGCATTGGTCATTTTTATCTCTATGATTTTTTGGGGATGGATATTTGGACCAACTGGTATGATACTCTCTGTACCACTTACTATGGTGTTGCAGTATATTTTTGCACACTATAGAGAAACAGAGTGGATAGCTTTACTTTTGAGTGATTATAAAGGTGAAGCGGAGTAGTTTATTCTACAGCGTAGATGCTGTAGAATAGATGATGTTTATTTTACTTCTTGTATATAAGGTGGTTTCCATGAACCATCAAGAACAGATTGTTTTGGAGCATAAAGACGAAGTGTTATACCAAGTACTCCAGATTTTGGAGATGGTAGCCAGTTTGACTCTTTCTCTTTACCAGGTGATGTTGGTTGCATATAGATATCAAGTGAACCATCTTTGTTGTATTTGAGTTCATCTCTGTCACCGATAGCAAATCTGTTGATAGGGTTTGCAACCTGAAAGCCTTCATCATCATACATAGTAAGTGACCAGAATGCATCTACAGGTGGTACCTCATCTTTGTTAAAGTGTAAAATGTATTTTTTACCGCCCATTGGTACTTTTCCGTTTTTGTCTGTAATGTTAAGTGGATATACAGCTTGTTCATACGGATTTGCTCCAAGACCAATAAGTGCAACAGTTGCACGTTGTAAATAGTCGTTGCCATATACACCAATACTTTTTGTAATCATCTGCCAACCGTTTGCATTGTCACCTAAACGTGGCATATATTTTTTCATCTCTGGATGAGAGATTTTTGTTGCGTGTTCTAATGCTTTTTGTGTGGTTTTTGGCAGTTTGTCATAGTTGAAATTTTCAGGTGTAAGACCAATTCTCTCCATACGTGCTACCATCACCATATCTGTAATATGTGGAGGATATTTTTTCATAAGTTCCATTGCATAGGTGAAGAACTCTTTAGCAGGCATATTTTGTACTTGTGTAAGTGGTGGTGTTGTGTCATCCACTGTTGGGTCTTTTTTAAATGGTGGCAGTGTATATTTTTTACCCCATGATGAAAGTGGTGTTACTTTGAATCCGTCTTGGATTTTATGGATATAGTTGTAATCTTTGACACCATTTGTCTGTGTACGCCCTAAAATCCAAAAAATAGATGTAGGTGCATTGATGCGTTTAACACCTTTTGGAAGTTTTCCTTTCCATGATGGTAGTGTAAGTGCATAATCTCCAGCCTCTGTACCTGTTCCATAAGTACCGATAACGGCAAATACATCAGTGTACATATCAAGCATAGGGAGCATATAAAATCTGTCTTTTACTTCAGGAACACTGACAATAACAGGTTCTTTACTTACATCGACCCATGCAAGAGAGTAGAGTGTATCAAAGTTTGGACGTACAACCTCTTTGAATTCTGCTTCTGGAAATGTTCTCATATGAACAAACTGCATCATCGGTCCACGACTTTGGATCTTACCAGCAGGTGTATTGGTCATCTGCTTGCGTGTGACATCCATAAGAACAAGTGGATAGGTATAAAGATAAGCTTGTAGTGCTATACGCTTAGTTTCCTCATTTGAGGGTACTTTACTTGCAATAACCTGTGTAGTAACAACAACAGTAGCAAGTGTTGTTAAAGCCAGTTTTTTCAAGAGTTTTGTCATTTTTATCTCCATTTTTTGATGTAGAAGTATTATAACACAGAATTATTTGAATATTTTATTAAAAGATGAGAGAAATATGGAAGAAAAAAAGGGGTGTGATAATCTCTTAAAAGAGATTATCTGATTTTATTTTATAGTTTTTAAAAACTGTGTCATAAATCGTACACCTGCACCCGTTGCCCCATGAACATTGACATCCCACGGACTTTCAGTATAGGCACTTCCTGCTATGTCAAAATGAAGCCATTTTTCTTTGTTTTCTTCTTTAATGAAGTTGTCTAAAAACAGACCTGCCGTGATAGCCCCTCCATAAGGTTTGTTTGAGATATTGCAAATATCTGCAACATCACTTTTGAGTTGTTTTTTGAGATGTTTGTTAAAAGGAAGTGTTGCTGTGAGTTCACCAGCTTTTTTAGATGCCTTACCAAGGTCATGTTTGAGTTTGCTTGAGTGTCCCATTACCCCTGTTGTGTATTGACCAAGTGCTACCATACATGCACCTGTCAGTGTTGCAAAATCAAAAAGGTAGTCTGGTTTTGTTTTGTCTTGTGCATAGTCTAAAACATCCGCAAGTACCAAACGACCCTCTGCATCAGTATTTCTTACTTCGATCGTATCACCTTTACGAGACTTGAGCACATCATCAGGTTTGTAAGCATCCCCACCTATCATATTTTCAACTGCACCAACAAATGCATGAACCTCTACATCAAGTTTGAGTTCACTGACTGCTTTGATAATACCTAAAACTGCACATGCACCAGCTTTGTCCATCTTCATAGTAACCATACTTGTAGCAGGTTTGAGGCTAAGTCCACCACTGTCATAAGTAAGCCCTTTTCCTACCAAAGAGATGATTTTTTTTGCATTTTTTGGTTTGTATGCAAGATGGATAAGTTTACTCTCATGGCGAGAAGCACGACCCACGGCAAGCATTGCATGGCAGTTTTCTTTTTTAAGTTCTTTTGTACCTAGAACTTTACACTCCAAGTTATTCTCTTTTGCAAGGTTTTTAGCGAGTTTTGCCATGATTTTTGGATACATATCATCAGGAGCAGTGTTAACAATATCACGAGTGAAACATGTTGCTTCAGAAAGAATAACAGCTTCTTCAAAAAGATTTTTGAGTGCATCTACATCATCACAAGTCAAGTAGATAGTTTTTATTTTTTGTTTTTTAGGTTTTGATTTATAGTTGTTAAACTCATATCCTCCAAGGATAAGCCCTTCAATAATAGGTGTAATATTTTTTTCATTTACTTCAATGCTGAGTGATTTGTAGTTATATGATTTGATGGTTTTTGCTACAGATGCAGCAGCAACACGCAAGTTGTCATCTTCAAAGTTCTCTATACCGCAAAAAAGGAGTGATTTTCCATGCATGGCACATACACTTCCCTCTGTTGCATCAAAACCAGCTTTTGTAAGTGTTTTTTTGAATTTTGCTTTTTTTAGTTGTGTTTGTGTCAGTAGTTTCAGTGTCAGGTTGTTTTTTTGTGAAAAAACTTTTGTATCTATAAGTTGTATATCCATAGTATCTCTATCCTTTTTTATTTTTCTTAATGAGATAATAGCATATTAAGTATAATACTTTATGCGATTATTCATACTCTTTTTTTTATTATACACTCTCTCATCTGCACATCAGTTGAGAGAAAACTACTTGCGTGTTGATTACAATACAACTACAAAACTTTTGAATGTAGATTTTGAGATAGAAACCAGACTGTTTGAAGATAAAACAGTAGATGACAATGGCAATGAAATAGTCTCATTTAAAGAGTTAAGAAATCATCAAGATGCAATTTTTCATTATATAAAAAAACATATACACTTTTTCTATCATAACACGCAACTCCCTTTAGATGGAGCAAAAATCACATTTCACCGTTATCAAGACCAAACATATATGGAGATTGAAAAACACTTTACAGATATTACTCTTGATGGATTGAAACTTCGATACTCATTGTTCTTTGATAAAGAAAAAACACATAAGCTCCTTATTCATCTTCAAAATAAACAAGATGCAGTTGTTGATACCAATCACAGAGAGTATATGTTTGTCTCAACCACAATGACACAATGGGAGCGTTTTGTTGTTTTTGTCAAAGAGGGAGTCTTTCATATTCTCGATGGTATAGATCATCTGCTTTTTGTGTTAATGTTGCTTATACCAAGTGTTGTGAAGTATGCAACACATACCTATGGGATAAAAAAGAGTCTTATCTCCTTGGTAAAGATTGTTACAACTTTCTCCATTGCCCACTCTATGACCCTTTTTATTGCAGGGATGGGATGGTATGTACCAAATACAATGGTCGTAGAGAGCGGGATAGCATTTTCTATTTTTGTGGTAGCACTATTAAACTTTTTAGATAAATATGGGCATGTAAGTTATGCAATTGTATTTTTCTTTGGCTTGGTTCATGGTTTTGGTTTTGCCAATGTTTTAGAGATAGCTGGGGTGAGTAATATCACTTCATTTCTTGTAGCACTTTTTGGGTTTAATATAGGGGTTGAGATAGGACAGATAAGTGTGATTCTTTTAGTATTGCCACCTCTTTTTCTTGTTATGAAACTCCATTACCATAGAGCCATCATTCAAACTATTGTACTAGCTACAATGGTGGTATCATTTGTGTGGTTTTTACAAAGAACAGGTTTAGTGGATCTTCTGAAAATAGGGTAGTGATGGTTTTGGTGTTCCATCTTTTCTGACAACACCAAAGAACTCCTCTGCTTCATTAAAATACCCTACATGATCAGGGTAGTCAAAATAATGAAAAATACCAAAAAAGAGAAGATTCGCTTCTTTTTGCATCTTTGGTACAAACTTGACAAAAGATTTATATGTATCTGCTTGAATTTTTTCTCCATCTTTACCGTAGCTTGAGATGGCCAGATAGGCAAGAAGCGTGGGTTTGTGGTATGTGGTATGAAGATATTTTGCCAGATGGTACGCACGTTTTGCAGTTTTAAGAATATCATCTTTAGAGTTGCGTGTTAAACCTCGCATCTCTTGAAAAGCTATAAAATCAGCCTCTTTTGCTGCTCTTTTGAGTGAAGGGTGAAACAGTTTCCACTCTTGGACTTCATTGGTATAGGTATAGTTACCAAAATCACCGACACAAGGACCTACCAAGACTTGCGTGTCACTGCGCAGTATTGCAAAGCTTTGTAAAAAAATATCGTTCATTTCATCGAGTTTTTCACATCCAAACATATTGTACTCAGGATTGAGGACAACAACTTTTTGACCATTGAGTTTGTGCAGATAGTTTGTAAAATGTTTAAGTTGTTTAAAATATCCTTTTTTGTGCTTTTGAATAAATTTTGGAGAGATCTCATCACCAAAATAGTAAAAGATAAAAACAGGAGTATATCCTTTGTTGATAATCTCCTCTTGTACCTCTTTGGCACTAAACCAATCCTCCTGCCAGTTGCGTGTTATCCAGATAGTGACACTATTTACATTGGGTGCTTGTTTGGAGAGTACTTCTGTTATATAGGTATGTTTGGCATTTTTGACGTTGTTTTTAAAAGAGTAACTACCATCTTTTTTGCTAACATCAAAACCTCCAGCACCTATAAGAATAGACGCTTGAAGAGTAAGGCTGATTAGAAAAAGACTAATTATTTTGAGCATAATTTAAAAAAAGCATCACTTGAGATTGAGGTTTGAGTGATTGAATCACCAACAAATATTTGTTTGTAGCTACTTTTGTCAGTTTTGTTTGAAGTCCTATAATTTCACTTTCAATATTTTTGATAGTGATATTAGGATCAACAAATATCTCATAATGGATATTATGCACCTCTTCATCGTTATTATTAAAAAGTGTCATAATAATTTTTTTCTGTGTTATTTTTGTTGTAAATTTTAGATGTTGTTTCTGATGAATTCGTTTATAGATCATTGCACCATTCATAGGTGTCATCTCTTTATGTTCATTTACATAAGCAAAAAATTTATCTAAAATATCGATGTTAGAACCAAAAGTCATTAGGTGTGTATGGGTTGAGAGTGTATACATCGCATCAAGATTTACTACCGTGTGTAACTCTTTGATCATATTATCTAAAATCTGTTGTGATGACCAGTCAAGATTGATAAGGTAGGAATAATCATCAGTTGCGTGTCTTGGGATAACTAAGATCTCTTCACCAAAGTAAGGAGTTAATCTGTTTTCCCCTTTGTTGAGAATATATTTGTAACCACCATTTTCTAAAAGATGAATAAGTTTAGAATCCACCTCTTCTCTTGGAGCTCTAAATCCTATGATATTTTTGCCTGTAAGTTTATGGAGTAATTTATTTGAGCCTATGGTTTCTTTTTCATATACAGTATCACTTTGTCCAACGATCTGTTTATGGGTATAACTATGTGAGCCTATTTCCAGATAAGGAGATTTTGCCACCTCTTTCATCAAGGTTGCGTGTTTTTGTGCAAGTTCTGCAACACAAAAAGCCGTAACTGGAAATTTATGTTTGAGTGAAACATCATGAAACTGTTTGAGGTTTTCATATTTATACTCTGTATCTTCTGAAACAAAAACAACATTTTTGGCATCTATGTAAGGGTAGGGTACAACAGTAATCATATTTCGTAGATACTCAAGCATTCCAAGAAAAAGTTTTGCATAGAGTGCTTGTTGGGAGTCTATAAAAACATAAGTTGGAAAGGTAAAATAAACCCATTGCCCTTGAGCGTAGTCTCCATGCCAGATAAGTGCACTCTCTTGAGCACTCAGTTGGCGTGTTGGAGAGATTTGAATATAGTTGGTTTGTGGCCAGTTTGTCAGATACGCATCAGCTTCGAGATCTTTTTTGGCTTGAAAGATTGGAAGTGGATCATAAACATTAAAGTTAAGAGCCTCTCCTTTTTTAAGATACTTGGTAATAGGTGAAGCAAGTCGTGTACTCATAAAAGTAGAAGATTGTGCATCTATTTTTATAGTATTGATTTGAGGATTAAGATTGAGTCCTGTAATAGAATGAACAAGGTTGTTTTTTCTATATTTCAGTGCATCATTTAAAAATCCACTTGTAAAGTTAAATAAAATTTTACCACCATTTTGTACATAAGAGCTTATTTGTTGAATCTCTTTATTTGAAAGTGACATCATATCAAGAACAACAATGATAGAGTTTTTTTGTATAGTATCCAACTCATCACTATATAAAGTTTTAATCTCATAATGATTTGATTTGGCAATATTTTGTAGATATTGAACTCTTTTTTCATACTCTGCATAGTCCATATTGTTTTTTTCATACATAGCTACGAGTGTGTCTGATTTTAAAAAATAAAGAGGTTTTTTATCACTCATATCAAAAAAAGATTGTGAATAGTAGTTTTGGATCAGGTATAAACTAGTAAAAGCAAGTAAAACCAGCAAAATAAAAAAAGAGAGTAATAGTTTTAATCCATAAAAATCTCTTTGTGGTGCTGCTGTGTGGATATTTGTATGCATTAGTCTTCCTTAGTAAAAAACAATAAATCTCTACCTTCATCAGCAAGTGCTTTTTCATAGGTAAGTTCAGCACTTTCTTTTTTCTTCTCTCTGGCTTTATATAAAAAGTAAGCTATAACACCAAATACCATAGTAAGCAATGTGATTGCTAAAATTAAAAATGACAAAAATGATAGTAAATTCATCCGATTCTTCCTTTTCTTTCAAGTTTTCCCCAGCTCATCTCTATGGCAAACCATTCTTCAATTGTAGCAAATATTTTTGCAATATTGATAACTGTGATAAAAGCGAGCCTGTAAATAATCGCATAGGGAGCGAGCGATAAAGGCTCCTTGGTAAGCAAAAGACAATAAATGGCTCCTGCAACATCTAAAACCGTAAACATAATCCACCAAAAAAGCAGAAGTTGACTTGTTCCCGTTGAGAGGGCAAGATAGATCATAAATATATCGCCCCATATCTGCATAAACGGCCAAAAGATGGACTCAAACAACATATACCACATCACAAATGAGATAGAGGGTCTTTTTGTAAAGTTCCATAAATATTGTCTGTTTTTTTTGATAGCCTGTAAAATACCCCTTGTCCATCTGTAGCGTTGCTTGAGAAGGTCTAAAAGGTTCTCTGGTGCTTCTGTATGGGCAATGGCATCTGGTTCAAAGTCTATTTTATACCCTTTTGCTATAAGAGAAAGGGTCAAGTCACAATCTTCGGCAAAAGTATCATGCGAATAACCACCAACTTCCATCATTGCCTCTTTTCGAAACATACCTAAAGGACCAGGGATGATGTTGACAAGTTTTAAAAAGGCTTGACCGTTTTTAACCATATTCAGCCCTTGAATATACTCTAGGGCTTGAAGTTTTGTTAAGAATGTATCAGTATTTACAACATTGACACTTCCTGCAACTGCTGCGATTTTTGGATCTTTAAAGTGTTGTACTAACAGTTCGATGGCATATTTGTCAAGTTTGGAATCTGCATCGACACAACAGATAAGATTTCCTTTTGCGTGTTCTATGCCATAGTTAAGAGCGCGTGATTTTCCACCATTTGTCTTACTTAGAACACGCAGACTTTTATGCCCGTCATTAAATTCAAATTTTTTTGCCAAGTCATAGGTTTTATCTTTACTGCCATCATCTATAACCAAAATCTCCAAGTTGGGATAGGTTTGGGCTATGATACTTTTAAGTGATGGAATGATCACGTCTTGTTCATTGTAGCATGGAACTATGATAGAGACAACATCTGTTTTATAGATACTAAAATCTTCATCTGCTGTTCTTCTGATTGTTTGTAAAATAGAAAAAAACATAAGGAGCAAATAGCGTACAATGATAAAAATAGTAAAGATAAAAATAAGTATGACACCAAATCTTATAAATATATTTGTTGTATTTAAATAGATTTGCTGAAGATTGTTGACACTATAAAAAGTAAGCCATAAACCCAAGGCCATAACAAGTAAAAAAATGAATGTTTTGAAAAATCCTACCATGTATACCCCATGTTGACTTCACATTCTCTATAGTTATATGTTGCAGAGGAGGAAAGTCTTGTTGCATTGCTGTAAAGACAACCTATATTATAGGTAAGATTTTCTTTTGGATTGCCAAAAAACCATAGACCTGCCTTATATGCCTGTGCTTTATCTGCAAAAGAGTAGCCTAAACCAGCCTTTGCACGGACACCTAAATATTTGGAAAATATATAGCGGGGATCAATTCGTACCATAGTTGCATCTGAAAAATCTGGAGAATAAAAACAATTGTTTGGATGGGAATGGGTTGTATACCATCCTTCGAGTGCAATATGATAAGAGAACTTTTTATCTTGTAATGTATTGTAATAAAAACGCCAGTCAAACTGACCTGTGAGCTCTGTATCGTTGTTACTATAATTATTTAGCTCAATGTTTGTCCATAAATCTTTATTATTACGTAAAGAGATATAATCTGAAGCATTGAAATGGTGTACATCAACTTTTTTTTCATAAGGACATAATGAAAAAGTGTAAAAGAGTGCATTTTGATGTGTGTACTCTAAAGAGTAACTATGTTGTCTAAACCTATTTTGGTATTCAATAGTAGGGACAAATTCACTAAAATCATCAAAAAGGTTCATGCCAAGGCGAAGAGTAAAGTGGTTCCACAATAAAGAAGCACCGAAACGTTGCCCTGAGTATTTGGCTATATCTTGTTGTTGTATATAAAAATAACCACCATCGACCCCTATACCAAATTCAGGAGTCAGTTTTTGATGTGTATAAAAAAGGTCTATAGAGTTAAAGCTTATTTTTTCACTGTCTTGAAAATGGTATCCCCTTGCTAAAATGGTATTAAGAAGCTGCGTGTTGGGAGATGGTTGAGCTTTTTGGGTAGTGTTGAACTTTTCTATGGGTATAACATTAGCATAGGCTGTTGAAAGTACTTCTTGTGTTTCAAGATAGTCTTTGTTAAGTGCTGGTGCTAACACTATATCGTGATATTTTTTAGGCTTTGCTACGTGATGAGCCTTTTTTTTTTACTGTAACGCAATGCAAGAGGTATAGATTCCAAACGTTTTATCTCTTTGAGCGCATTATCAATATATGGTGTAAGTAAAAGAGCTTTTTTATACTCTGATGCTTCCCAGAACTCTTTGGTTATCTTACATTCGTTCTTTGTAGCATCACAACGGATATGAAGTGTTTTATATCCTTTGTCACTTTTCTTATCTGTTGCATATTCCTGATAAAAACGCACAATATAGTCATTTTTATCGATCTGTTTTGAGAGAGGATCATAAATACCTACAGAGATATATTTTACATTTGCAAAGGTTTGTTGTTTTCTAAATGCCCATAGCTCATTTTCAGTAAAAGAGGTATCATAAAAGGAAGAATATTTTTGAAAATCCTGTGATTGCCATGCATCTCTCCATGCTAAAACAAATTTATGAAGTTTAGGATCTATTTTATGGAAAACCTCTTTTTTGAGTTTTAAAAGGAGCTCTTTTGCTTTTTTTAGCTTACGGTTTTTCATAAGATTATAAGCATAATGGTAACGAAGTTCATCTGAGTCTTTTGTCCAAAATATCAAAGAAAATTCACCTTCAGCTTTTCCGTACTCTTTTGCATTTTCGAGAGCAAAAGCATAACGATATCTGACATCGTGTGCATCAGGAT
>Ga0256843_1003646_pt1 | contig 10614 bp, 12 predicted proteins | sample AlvinellametaG_FD_191572 | JGI IMG/M metagenome (GOLD analysis project Ga0256843, IMG submission 191572) | Pompeii worm associated microbial communities from hydrothermal vent at the East Pacific Rise, Pacific Ocean - Alvinella | ecosystem: Host-associated > Annelida > Integument > Unclassified ... | reverse complement strand
CCCTTTTTACCCATTTTCTCTCTTAAAAATAATGTTTCACGTGAAACCCGTAAAGAAAATGACAATTTCTTGTCATTTTTAGGGTTGGAACCACAGCCATTGTCCAAAGGACTGGCGAGGACTGCCCGAGATGAAGGAGAGTTCACAGCCATTGTCCAAACCAAAATCTATTAAAGCCAGCTACAGCAACTTTGAGTATAATTGCACTATATTATAAAGATTGAGAAAGCTATGAAAAACTACTTCGCAAAAAGAATTATTCCCTGTTTAGATGTTAAAGATGGTCGTGTTGTTAAAGGTGTCAACTTTGTTGGTCTTAAAGATGCAGGTGATCCTGTTGAAGTTGCACGTCGCTATAATGAAGAGGGTGCTGATGAACTTACATTTTTAGACATCACTGCCTCTTCTGATAACCGTGACACGATTGTAGATATAGTTGCACAAGTTGCACGTGAGATTTTCATACCCCTTACTGTTGGTGGTGGTATACGAAAACTTGAAGACATTTACAAACTCTTAAATGTCGGTTGTGACAAAGTAAGTGTGAACTCCGCAGCTATCAAACGTCCTGAACTCATTGATGAGGGAGCAAAACGTTTTGGTTCACAATGTATTGTCACTGCAATAGATGTAAAACGTACCGAAAAAGGCTCTTATAATGTTTATCTTAATGGTGGACGTGTTGATACCGGAATAGATGCACTTGAGTGGGCAAAAGAGGTTGTAGAACGTGGAAGTGGAGAGATACTCCTTACTTCAATGGATGCAGATGGTACAAAAGCCGGTTTTGAGCTTAACATCACTGAGCAGATCTCTAAAGCGGTCAATGTACCTGTCATTGCAAGTGGTGGAGCTGGGACGATGGAACATATTAAAGAGGCATTTGAACATGGTGCCGATGCTGCACTTGCTGCTTCAATCTTTCACTATAAAGAGATAGATATAATGGATCTCAAACACTATCTGCACGACAACAACATTCCGGTAAGACTCTAGTATGATAATATGTGCAGGAAACAGCGAAAACTTTTCATTTGCTACACCTATGGGAGTAGGGCTTATTGAGACAACAATGAATCTCACGCGACTCTGTCTCTTTGACAAACCGGAGTTTTTACTCTTTGTTGGAACAGCAGGAAGTTATGGGGATGCAAAGATATTTGACATCATAGAGAGTAAAACAGCGGCAAACATTGAACTTGCCTTTTTAAGCAAAGATGCCTACACACCTCTTGAGAATGTTATCTCTACAAATATAACAGCAAAAAAAGATATTATTGTGAACTCATCAAACTATATATCTACAAATGAAAAACTTGCAAAAAACTTTTTAAAATTTAATATTGGTATTGAAAATATGGAGTATTTTGCTGTACTCTCCGTTGCTAAAGAGTTCGACATACCCGCAGGTGGAGTTTTTTGTATAACAAACTACACTAATAAAAATGCTCACACAGAGTTTTTAAAGAACCACAGTAAAGCAAAAGAGCTTTTAGAAAAACATATTGAAAAACGCATTAAGGAGCTAACAAGCATATGAATACTCAAAACAAACCATCACTCTACGATTTCACATTAAAAGAGCTTAAAGAGTTAGTAAAACCCTCTTTTCGTGCCAAACAGATATATGGATGGTTATACCATCAATATGCTCAAAGTTTTGATGAAATGAAAAATATTCCAAAGGCTATGAAAGAGGAATTAAGCAACAAGTATCTCATCAATCCTATGAAAATCATTCGAAAAGAGGAGTCTAGTGATGGTACTATAAAGTATCTCTTTGAACTTCAAGATGGTAAAACAGTAGAGACTGTTTGGCTTAAGATGAAAGATGCTCAATATGATGAAAACAAAAAACTAATACAAGAGGCAAAGTATACTATCTGTGTCTCTACACAAGTAGGGTGTAAAGTAGGGTGTGCATTTTGTCTAACAGCAAAAGGTGGTTTTACTAGAGATTTGACTGCTGGTGAGATAGTAGCTCAAGTTGTAGCACTGAAACATGATAACAGTCACAAACATAACCGTAAGATTAATATCGTCTATATGGGTATGGGTGAGCCTCTTGACAACCTCGATAATTTAGCAAAAGCGATTGAAATTTTCAAAGAGGAAGAGGGACTAGCAATATCAGGTAAAAGACAAACTGTTAGCACAAGTGGTCTTAGCAATAAGATAGATCAGCTTGGGAAAATGGATCTAGGTGTACACATAGCTATCTCACTTCACGCTGTAGATGATAAACTAAGAACAGAGCTTATACCTATGAACAAAGCGCATAACATTAATTCAATCATAGAAGCTGTGAAACGCTTTCCTATTGACACACGTAAACGTGTTATGTTTGAGTACCTTGTTATTAAAAATAAGAATGATGACCTAGGAAGTGCTAAAAAGCTTGTAAAACTCCTTGAGGGAATTAAAGCCAAAGTAAACCTTATCTACTTCAATCCTTACCCTGGAACACCTTATGAACGCCCTAGTTATGAAGATATGTTTGCTTTTCAAGAGTATTTAGTTCAACATGGTTTGTTAGCTACCATACGGGATTCAAAAGGTATTGATATATCTGCTGCATGTGGTCAACTCAAAGAGAAAACGCAAACTGAGTTATAAACAAACGGCAAACAATTTCAGGAGTATAATTCCCTCAAAAATTATCAAGGATAAATATGAGTAGTGTTGATATTGGTGAAGTTGTTCTATTGGTTGTTGTTTTTGCAGTTGGTGTAGGCGGATTTATTTGGGCTGCAACTAAAGAAGATTAAACTACAGATAAATTTATGGCATAATACTATTAATTAAATTTTCCAATAAAGGATTTCCATGTCACAAAAAACAGATGCAGATAGAATTAAAGAGATATATAAACTCTCTAAAGCTCACTTTGGTGATGTTCAGTTTGTAGGTGTCAAATATCATAATAAAATTGGTTGGATTGCAAAAGCACAACTAGGTGAAAATTTTGAAAATTTAACTGCTGATGGAGAGACAAGTACAGAAGCTCTAAAAAAATTAAGAAATCGTGTGAAAAAAATTATTAAAAGATATAATGCAGTTTAAAAGTTAAGACGACCAACACACCAGGGAGGTCGTCTATGAATGTAATAATACCCTACTAATCTTAAAAAAATCTATTTTCTCAATAATATACAAAAAAATAATTCTCTTTTTCTACAGTAATTTTCTAAGCTTCTAAGTTTATTCACACATTGTTCTAAGTTGTGAATATCACATAACTTTTTTCCAAATAAATTGATAAATTTTTTTAATTTTTAAGAATTATTTTATATAAATGAAAACTGAAATAATTAAATAAAATCCCAAAATCCCTTATTCTTGGGCTTTGTACCCCTATTAAGAGTATATAAGTTCTATTATTAGATTTTTTACATTTCAAAGGTAAAGTTATTCACATATTTTTTATTGCGTGAAGAATTAGTGAATATTTTTTACCGCTTCCAAAGCTATCTTTCTAAAATTCAGATCACTCTTAATAAAGTACTTTTTATCATAGAGCTCAAATTCCAAACTATTTGCATGAAGAAGTAATCTTGAAGCACCACTCTTTTCTCTTCTCTCTTTTTTGGAAAGCTCTTTATCTAAAAATTTAACAATATCTTCTTCACTTTGTCCATAGATTGGATCACCAACTATTGGATGTTTCACGTGGAACAAATGAACACGAATTTGATGTTGTCTTCCTGTGTATGGTTTACACTCAACCAGTGTCATATCTTTATCAGCAAAATACTCTATAGGTTTTAACTCTGTTTTTGATGCTTTACCTCTATAGTCAACTTTAACAACCATTCTTACAATTGCACTTTCATCTTCAGCTCTTAAGAGAGGCGCTTCAACAATTAACTCATTTTCAAATTTTCCATGTACCAGAGCTAAATATATTTTTTGCATATCACGCTCTTGAAACATCATTTTAATATCTCTCTCACTCTTTTTATTTTTAGCGCATAGGACAAGTCCACTTGTCTCTTGATCTATTCTATGAGCTATATTTGCATCACGTCCAAATTGATACTTCAACTCATCAATAAGAGAGTAGGGTGTATTTCTATTTTGAGGATGAATGAGAACTCCACTTGGTTTATCAAAGACTACAAATTCATCCTCTTCATATGTAGGTTTTAGACCTTTTGTAATTGGCTCAAAATATATAAACTCAAATTCACCCTCAATATCTGTTCCTGCTTTTGTAATAGGCTCACCATCAACTAAGAGTCTTCCTTTAGCAATCAGACGTTGTGCCTCCTTTTGAGTATAACCCAACTCTCTAATAAGATAGAGAAAAGCTCTCTCTCTTTTCTGAGCATAAAATTTTTTCTTTACAAATGGCAAAAGGGATCCTTATTTATTTAATCACTATATTATGAATATTTGAGTAAAATGTCATACTTATATTAAAGCGAATTTTAGCACAATAAAGTGCTTAATGAAAAAGGCAAAAAAATGGTAGATAGATACTCACGTGAAGAGATGGCATCAAAATGGACTTATCAGGCAAAATATCAAGCTTGGTTAGATGTAGAGAAAGCTGTAGTAAAAGCTTGGGCTAAGCTAGGAAAAATTCCTCAAGATGATGCAGACAAGATTGTAAAAAATGCAAATTTTGATATTAAACGTATCGATGAAATTGAGGCGGTAACACGTCACGATCTTATTGCATTTACGACTTCTGTAGCAGAAACACTTGGTGATGAAAGCAGATGGTTCCATTATGGTATGACTAGTTCTGATACCATAGATACTGCAGTTGCACTTCAAATGAAAGAGTCACTTGCACTTATCATAGAAGATGTAAAAATGGTAATGGAATCAATCAAAAAACGTGCGATGGAACATAAAATGACTTTAATGGTTGGACGTTCACATGGTATTCATGGTGAACCTATCACTTTTGGTCTTGTTCTCGCTGTTTGGTATGATGAAATGGCTCGTCATTTAGAAAATCTAGAACAGACTATGGATGTCATCGCAGTGGGTCAGGTAAGTGGCGCTATGGGTAACTTTGCTCATGCACCATTAGAACTTGAAGAGTACACATGTGAAGAGTTAGGTCTTAAACCTGCTCCTGCATCTAACCAGGTTATTCAACGTGACAGATATGCTCGTCTTGCTACAACGTTAGCACTTCTTGCTTCTTCTATTGAAAAGTTTGCTGTTCAGGTTCGCCATTGGCAAAGAACAGAGGTTTATGAGTGTGAAGAGTATTTTGCAAAAGGGCAAAAAGGTTCATCTGCAATGCCACACAAACGTAACCCAATTCTTACAGAGAACATTACAGGTCTTGCACGTATGATTAGAGCCTATGCTAATCCTGCTATGGAGAATGTTGCTCTTTGGCACGAGCGTGACATTAGCCACTCATCAACGGAGCGTTTCTGGCTACCAGATGCTTTTGTAACAAGTGACTTTATGCTTCACCGTATGAATAACGTTATAGCTAACTTGACAGTTTATCCTGAAAATATGATGAAAAATCTCAACCTGACAGGCGGGCTTGTTTTCTCTCAACGCGTTCTACTTGAACTACCACTTCAAGGTGTTAGCCGTGAAGATGCGTATAGAATTGTTCAAAGAAATGCTATGAAAGTTTGGGAAGAGATTCAACAGGGTCGTCCAACTACAAACGATAAAGGAGAGTCTCTCTACCTAAACCATCTTCTTGCAGATGAAGAGCTTAGAAGCAAACTGAGCGAAGAGCAAATCCGTGAATGTTTCAACTACGACTATTACACAAAAAATGTAGATGCTATCTTCAAAAGAGTCTTCAAATAGTGAGGAGTTAGTGAGTTTTTACAAACGTAAAAACTCACCCTTTTTACATATTTTCTTATTACTTTTTCTTATTAGATATAAGATGTAACAAAAGTTCATTATTTTCATTTTTCTCTAAAAGTTATTTCTATTTTTAAGAATTTTTTAGATAAAATCAAGTTCTATTTAGAATGATTTTTTATGTAATTATTTAGATTAATACTTATGTGAAAAATTTGCAATACTTACCGTAGGGAAATAAATGATTACAGTTATAAAAAGAAATGGCCGAACCGAACCTTTAGATATTACAAAAATTCAAAAATATACTTCAGCTGCAGTAAAAGGATTAGCTAACGTTAGTCAAAGTGAGCTAGAAGTTGATGCGCAAATTCACTTTAGAGATGGCATAACATCTAAAGAGATTCAAGAGACTTTAATTAAAACAGCTGTTGATAAGATAGATATAGATGCACCAAACTGGACTTTTGTCGCTTCACGCCTTTTCCTTTTTAATCTTTATCATCAAGTAAATGGTTTTACTGGATACTCTTCATTAGAAAACTACTTCAAACGTGGAGAGAAAGAGGGACGTATACTTTTAGGTCTGCGTGAAATGTATGATCTTGAAGCATTAGAAAAACACATCGTACCTGAGCGTGATTTACAATTTAACTATTTAGGTATAAAAACACTTTATGATCGTTATCTTATCAAAGACTCTAGTGGAAATCCTATAGAACTGCCACAACATATGTTTATGGCAATTGCAATGTTTTTAGCACAACGTGAAGAGAATCGCCAAGAGTGGGCAATCAAGTTTTACGATATGATTAGTAAATTTGAAGTAATGCTTGCAACACCTACACTTAGTAATGCGAGAACACCAAGACACCAACTCTCTTCTTGTTACATTGGCTCGACTCCTGATAATATTGAAGGTATCTTTGATGCCTACAAAGAGATGGCAATGCTCTCTAAATTTGGTGGTGGAATTGGATGGGATTGGACACAGGTTCGTTCCATGGGAAGTTTTATTGATGGACATAAAAATGCAGCAGGCGGAACAGTTCCTTTTTTAAAAATAACAAATGACATCGCTATCGCAGTTGATCAACTTGGAACAAGAAAAGGTGCTATTGCCGTCTATCTTGAACCTTGGCATATAGATATCAATGACTTTTTAGACCTCAAGAAAAACTCTGGAGAAGAGCGTCGTCGTGCACATGATCTCTTCCCAGCAATGTGGCTTAACGATCTCTTTATGCAGAGAGTTCAAGAAGATGCTATCTGGACACTTTTTGATCCTTATGATGTTAGAGAATTAAGTGAGCTATATGGTGAAGAGTTTAACAAACGTTATAGTGAACTTGAACAAGATGAAACACTAATAAAAGAGAAGATAAAAGCAAAAGATTTATGGAAAAAGATCTTAACATCTTACTTTGAAACAGGTTCACCTTTCCTCTGTTTTAAAGACAATGCTAACCGCTCTAATCCAAATGACCATAAAGGTATTATTCGTAGTTCTAACCTCTGTACAGAGATTTTTCAAAATACAGAACCTAACCATTATAAGATAAAATTCATCTTTGAAAATGGTGACTCTGTTAGTTATGAAGAGGATGAATTAGTAACTGTAGATAGTGGCATAACTAAACCTGCTAAAAAGGTAACTGCACTTGATTCACTTGGTGGACTCCCTATTTTTGTTGTAGAAAAGGAGAAAGTAGATGGAGGAACTGCTGTTTGTAATCTTGCATCTGTAAATCTTTCTCGTGTAAACAGTAAAGAAGATATTGATCGTATAGTTCCTATTGCTGTTCGTTGTTTAGACAATGTAATAGACTTAAATTTCTATCCAGTTGAAAAAGTAAAACGTACAAATATGCGTAGTCGTTCTATTGGACTTGGTGTTATGGGTGAAGCACAGATGTTAGCAGAATCTGGAATAGTTTGGGGAAGTCAAGAGCACTTTGATAAAATAGATGAAGTAATGGAATCTGTTTGTTATAACACTATTAAGGCTTCATCAGATTTAGCAGTAGAAAAAGGATGTTATCCTGAATTTGAAGGAAGTAAATGGAGTCGTGGTATATTTCCTCAAGATAACGCTAATGCAGAAGTTATAAACCTTGTTGATCGCGGTGGTCTTTTTGCTTCTACTTATGAGTGGGATGAACTTCGTTCACGTGTAAAAAAACAGGGTATGAGAAATGGTTACCTAATGGCAGTAGCACCTACAAGTTCTATCTCTATCTTAACAGGAACAACACAAGCTATTGAGCCGGTATTTAAACGTAAATGGTTTGAAGAGAATCTCTCAGGACTTATTCCGGTAGTTGTTCCAAAACTCTCTCCAGATACATGGTCTTACTATACACCTGCATATGATCTCAATCAAACACTACTTATAAAAGCTGCAGCGATTCGTCAAAAATGGATAGATCAAGGACAATCACTCAATATTTTCATCACACTTGATAAAGCAAGTGGACGCTATCTTAATGAAATATATATGCTTGCGTGGAAACTTGGACTGAAATCTACCTACTACCTTAGAAGTCAATCACCAGAAATGGCAAATGATGTAGAAGATAGATCTATGGAGTGTGTAGGTTGTCAATAGAATGAAACCACTTAATAAAGAAGAGATAACTAAATTTTTAGAAAGATTTGACGATTTTAAAGAGAGTGAAATTCGCTCTCTTAAAATTATATCACCTATGGAGATAGAGTTACAATTTGCTGTACAAGATAAAGCACGTGCATTTGATTGGATAACAGTAGATATGAACTTTTTTGGAGTTACTGATGCAAGAATGGTAGAAAATAAAAATCTTGACTATCTAGTGACAGATAATGGGGTTACCCTTATAAATGATAACGATACATTTGCTTTTGCCTTAGGGCATTATCAAAACACTACAGCACTCAAAGATGCTCAACTTTACATTATAAGTAAAAGCATTAAATATAATGAAGGTGCATTTTAAAAGGAAAATTATGAGTTACAAAGTAAAAGGCGAAATTTTAGGATTTCAAGATACAAAAAAAGTAATAATAAATGAAATCGACCCTCTTTTTTCAACAATGATTGATGAAGATAATCAACATATATCTTTTACATTAGTAAATCCTTTTCTTCTACGTGATTATACTATTGATATTCCTCTTGATATAAAAAAAGAGCTTGAGATTGATGAAAATACAAATATTGGTGTCTTTAATATTTTACTCATTCAAAAACCTTTAGAGAAATCAACTATTAATTTTTTAGCTCCAATTGTCATAAATTTAGATAAAAATCTTTTAACTCAAATAATCCTTGAACCTAAAAAGCATCCTGATTATGGTATGGCAGAGAGTATAGAATCTTTTAAAGAAAAGTAATATGAAGTACCTTATAACAGATGATTCAAAACTAGCACGTAGAGTTTTAAAAAAATCACTCTGTAGTTATGTTGATGAAGAAGAGGTATTTGAAGCCTGTAATGGTTTTGAGGCACTTAAAATTCTTCTCAAAGAGAAAGCAGACATTATTTTTTTAGACTTAACTATGCCTATTATGGATGGATATGCAACAATTCCTAAAATTCTTGATATTCACCCTGAAGCAAAAATTATTGTCGTCTCTGCTGATGTTCAAGAGAGAGCAAAAGCCAAAGTACTCTCACTAGGAGCTAAAATGCATATAGAAAAACCAATAAACCCAACTAAAATGAAAGAAATTTTAGAGTTTCTTTAAGAATGAATCAACTTATATTAACAGAAGATCAAAAAGATTTACTTCAAGAACTGATGAATATTGCATATGGCAGTGCAACTGCTGTAATTGCTGATATGTTAGAGGCATTTGCCTCTCTTAGCATTCCAAATATTAAAATCGTCTCTACAGAAGAGCTTTTTAAAACTTTTGAGCTCTTAAAGAACTCCAGTTATTTTTTTGCGACACAAGCATTCAATGGAGATTTTAATGGAGAAAATGTCTTTTTTATCAATGAAGAGAGTGCCAATAATCTAGCACAACATTTAGAACTTGAAAGTAAAGAGGATTTAGATGATGCTATTTTAGAACTTACCAATGTACTTACATCTTCACTAACAACAAAATTAGCACAAGAGATGGAGACTGAAGTAAGTTTTTCACTACCAAATATACTTAAGATACCTTTAGAAGAGATGGAAGAGCTTAGAACCTTTCAACTCTATTCACAAGTAATTGTTATTGATACAAATCTTAATTTTAAAGATCAAAAAATCAATGGAAAAATATTTATATTAACAAAAGATGCATCAATATTATGGCTAAAAACGAAACTAGACACAATCTTAAAACAACTTCTTTAGATTCTAAAATTTTATCTGCCATTGACAATGGAGTTATAATTTTAGATAGCAAACTTAACATACATCTCTATAATAAATGGTTAGAGATATATACGCATATAAAAGAAGAAGATGCCATTGGAAAAAAATTAACAGAACTCTTTAGTGAAATAAAAGAGAGAACTCTTCTTCGTAAAGTAAAAACAACACTTAAGATGAATACACCTACATTTTACTCTGCAATGAGCTCTCACTATCTTATACCTATTAAAATTCATCAAATAAAAAATTCTCTTTTTACACATATGCAACAAGATGTTAGTATTATTCCATTTGACCAAGAGAAACAACTTGTTGCACTTATATTAACAGATCAAACAAATATGGCAAACACCAATGCTATGCTCAATGCTCATGTTGAAAAGATAAATGAGTTAAATGAGGAGTTATTAAAAGAGAAAGAGCTAACTGAGTTACAGCATAAACAGTTACTAACAAACTCTAGAAGTG
>Ga0256843_1003644_pt1 | contig 10618 bp, 6 predicted proteins | sample AlvinellametaG_FD_191572 | JGI IMG/M metagenome (GOLD analysis project Ga0256843, IMG submission 191572) | Pompeii worm associated microbial communities from hydrothermal vent at the East Pacific Rise, Pacific Ocean - Alvinella | ecosystem: Host-associated > Annelida > Integument > Unclassified ... | reverse complement strand
ATTAAATATAGGCACTGGAAAATATAGTCTAACGGTAGCAATCCATTCCAATGAAACACATCTGCAGAACTGCTCTCATTGGCTTGATTATGCTGTGGACTTTGAAGTTGCAGGCATAAAAGAAGAGTACTTTATAGGTTTATGCAGATTGCAGCCTCATATTGGATTTGAACTTATAAATGATAAAGAAAAAGAGTTGGGTGGTGTAATATGATTGAGATAAAGAGTCAAAAGATAGATGAACAAATACTTGAAAATCAACTGAATAAAATAATGAAAAAATATGATCATATAGATAAAAAAGTGAGAAGAAGTCCTCTTAATGATAATGAAATGCAAACAGTGTCAGAAGATCATTCACAAGGAGATAAAAGATATACAATACGAGATATTGTAGATAATTATCATAATGAGGAATTTGTTCGTAAGGTCTATAAAATTATTTTAAAAAGAGAAGCGACAACAGAAGAAATTAATTACTATATGAATTTATTACAAAATGGAATAAAATCTAAAACAGAAATATTGGTCTATATTCGTTTCAGTAAGGAAGGAAAAGAGAAAAAAGTAGATATAAAAAATATAAGACTTTATTATTATTTGATACGCTCTTTTAGTATCCCTTTTATAGGTGGAATTTTTAGATGGTTTTTTGCGATAATTTCACTTCCTAAACTCTTAAAAAGATACAATATTCTGGAGTCTCGTTTAATGTTAGAAACAGTAATGTTACAAGGAGAAATAAAGTTTTTAAGGGAAACCTTATTGAAAAAGACTCTAGAAGAAAACAAAGATAAAAGCAGAAATGATTTGTTTTATATTGATTTTGAAGATAAATTTCGTGGTAGTCGTGAAACAATCAAAAAAAGACAACTCTATTATGTCCCAAAAGTCAAAAGTATAACTGACAAACTGTATGCTCCTGTCCTAGATATTGGCTGTGGAAGGGGAGAATGGCTTGAAGTACTAAAAGAGTATGATATTGATGCAAAAGGAATTGATTTAAATACCTTAATGATAAAAGAGGCAATGCAATACCAACTTAATGTTGAAAATACAGATGCATTACAATATTTAAAAAAGATGGCAACAGAAAGCCTAAGTGTTATTTCTGCATTTCATATTGTAGAGCATCTTCCCTTGGAAATTCTTATAGAGATTTTAGATGAGGTATATCGTGTGTTAAAACAGGGAGGAATGATAATTTTAGAAACGCCAAATCCAGAAAATATATTGGTGGGTTCGTGTTCATTTTATACAGACCCAACACATAATAACCCTATACCTCCTGCAACATTGAAGTTTTTTGTAGAGCATAGAGGTTTTCAATCGGTTGAATTACATGGTCTTCATCCTGTTGAAAATATCAAGATAAACAACCCAAAAGATATGGATGGACTTGACGAAGTTATATCCTTTTTTAATAAAGAGCAGGATTATGCAGTTATAGGGTATAAGTTATGAGTACAATAAGTCTCCATCAATTTTCTCCAGCAGCCTATAGTGGTGATGGTGTAACAAATGGTATGTTCTATATGCAGAGAATTTTACAAGATTTTGGATTTCATTCAAATATTTATGCTGAGTCTATTGATGAAATATTAAATAATAAAGTTTTTAATTATAAAGAGTTGTTTGAGTGTGATGATGAAGTGGTTCTTTTTATACATTATTCAATTTATTATGATTTTGATAAATGGATCAATCAGTTAAAGTTGAAGAAAATCATGATTTATCACAATATAACTCCTCCTGAATTTTTTGCTGAAGATACTTTTTTACATCAAATGTGTAAGCAAGGTATAGCTTATCTTCCAAAGCTTGCAAATAAGGTTGATGGAGCAATCGGGGATTCTCCTTTAAATAGTTCGGAACTACTAAAAAATAACTTTAACAATGTAAAAACGATTCCTTTGCTAATGGATATAGATAAGATAATAAAAACACCATTTTCAAATGAACTGTTCGATGAAAAAAGTAAAGAGTTTAGTATTATATTTGTTGGTAGAATTGCTCGAAATAAAGCACAGCATGATATTATTGAAATCGCTAATATCTACTACGATATGTGTGAAGATTTTCATTTATATATTATTGGAGGAACGACTGATCCTGAGTATGAAGCACTTTTAAAGAAAAAGGTAAGGGATTATCGTTTGGATGATAATGTTACATTTACTGGAAAAGTAAGTAATGAGGAATTATATGCTTACTATCGAAGTGCAAATATATTTCTTTGTATGAGTGAACATGAGGGCTTTGGTATGCCTCTTATTGAATCGATGCTTTTTGATGTTCCTGTACTGGCTTATAACAGTAGTAATATTAAGAGTACACTTAATGGAGGTGGAGTACTTTTCCATAAAAAAGAGTATAAAAAAATAGCAGCTGTAATTGCTTTGATTCGTAAAAGTCCTGCTTTTAAAAGAGAGATACTTCAGATACAAAGAGAAGCAAGAAAGAGCTACTATCATGAAACTATAGTTAAAGATCTCAAAGAGTATTTAAAAAATTTTAATATTAGAGTTAATTCTATAGTAGAACAAGTGTATAAAAAATCTTCTGTGCGATTTTTATTTGAAGGACCTTTTGATAGCTCTTACTCTTTAGCACTATTAAATCGATATGCTGCAGAGAGTTTTGAGAAAAAATATACGAATCAAGTAGCTCTTTTCTCTACTGACGGACTAGGTGATTATCCGGCCAATAAAGATTTTTTACAACAATATCCTCTGATTGCTAAAATGGAAGCAAAGTCACAAAAAGCGATGCAGTGTGAAGTAGTACTTCGTAACTTATATCCACCCCGTGTTGCTGATATGAAAGGTGAGTTAAATATATTAAATGCATATGGCTGGGAAGAGTCATCTTTTCCTAAAGAGTATGTGGAAGCTTTTAATGAGAAGCTTGATGGAATTACAGTAATGTCTTCATACGTCAAAGAACTTTTAATTGCCAATGGTGTTACAGCACCGATAAGTGTTGTTGGTTTGGGAGTAGATCATATTTTACAAAAAAGAGTAAAAAGTTTTCCTCTTAGAACAAAAAAACTGTTTAAATTTTTGCATATTTCATCGGCTTTTCCAAGAAAAGGGGTTGATCTTCTTTTACAAGCATATAGTGATCTATTTACTAGTGCGGATGATGTGACCTTGATTATAAAAACATTTCCAAATCCACATAATACAATAGAAGAAGATATTAAAAAGTTACAACTCTCAAAGAGCGATCTTGCTGAGATCATTGTGATAAATGAAGATTTAGAAGATGCTGAAATAGCATGGTTGTATAAAGAGTGTGATGTGTTGGTTGCTCCAAGTAGAGGAGAGGGGTTTGGTTTACCAATGGCAGAAGCAATGCTATTTGACCTACCTGTTATCACAACAGCTTTTGGGGGGCAGAGCGATTTTGCTACACACGATACAGCTTGGTTAATTGATTATAAGTATGCAAAGGCAAAAACACATTTTAATCTCTTTAATTCATATTGGGTAGAACCAAGTTTAGAGTCACTTCAAGAGCTTCTGTATCAATTTCCAAAGATGACAGAGATAGAGAAGAAGGAAAAAACAACAAAGGCTAAAGCATTGATTCAATCCTCATTTAGCTGGGAGAACTATAGAGAAAAAACAGAAGAGTTTATTGCGGTTTTAAAACAAGAAGAGCCTTTAGTGGTTAAAAAGTTAAAAGTTGCATGGATTAGTACTTACAATAGTAAATGTGGTATTGCTAGTTATTCAGAATTTTTAATTAATGAGCTACAGTACGAGCCCTTAGAGATTAAAATATTTGCAAATAAGAATGATGCTGTTATCGATTTGTCTAAAGAGTCTAAAATAGATAGAACGTGGAATGATCTAAAAAGTAAAAATAGTTTTTATAAAGATTTATTGCATAAAATCGATAAAGAAGAATGTAATCACATTGTAATCAATTTTAATTTCTCTTTTTTCTCGATGGAAGATTTAGAAGAAATCATACTCTATGCGTTAAAGAACAATATAGGAATGACAATCATTTTTCATAGTGTTGCTGATGTTGATACAGAGGGTTTAAAAGCTTCTTTATCATCTATTGCAGAGAGCTTACAAAAAGTTACAACACTTCTTGTTCACAACATAGATGATTTAAATCATTTAAAAATACTTGGATGTAAAAATATACAGCTCCTGCCACATGGTATTAAAAGTCATTATAAAACACAGATACAAAATCATAAAGATGATATGAAAGTGATAGCATCCTATGGATTTTTGTTACCACATAAGGGTATTTTAGAACTTATAGAAGCATTTTCCATAATCAAAAATCAGATTCCAAATGTGAAACTGCGTTTAGTTAATGCCTTGTATCCAGCAGAGGTTTCTCAAAGCTATTATGAGGAATGTCTTGAAAGAATTGATATTTTAGAGTTATCTGAAAGCGTTGAGTTCTATACTGAGTATCTCTCTGATGCAGACTCTTTTGAACTATTAGAAGATGTCTCTGTGATTGTTTTACCATATAGGGAGACAAATGAATCTTCAAGTGCTGCTGTCCGTTATGCTCTTGCTACTTATAAACCTGTTGTATGTACACAGTTAAAAATTTTTGATGATGTAGAGGATGTTGTTCATTTTATGCCAGATTTTTCATCTGAAGCGATGGCTTCTACAATGATAGAACTTTTAAAAGATGAGAGAGCACTCCATGAAAAAGAGCGTCTACAAAAGAGATGGATTGAAGAGCATGACTGGAGTTATGTAGCACAAAAATTAAAAAATCATTTATTGAAATAGCTTACAGTTACTTGTTTTTATATCTTGAATGATTTGTAAAGTTCTTTTTCTTCGGCTACTATCGATGAGGTGGTAATTTGTATTAAAGTAAGCTTCTTTTGGATACATGTATTCATAAGGTTTTCCAACAAAACACCATCCTCTTTTTTTCACCTCTTGAGCTAAATGTGTGTAAAAGTAGTACTCTTTAGGATCTTTTTTATAGTATGGATGCCATAAAAGGGTACTTGGCATAAAAATAACCTTGACATGATGCTTTTTTGCCCAAACCATAAACTTTTCTAAATAACTCCATCCTAAAGCATTAGTGTTGAAATCTTTTCCATATTTCTGAGGATTTTTTGCTGATACAAGTACTTCATTGTAAAGTGCTTCTGATCTGTTTTGTAGAGTATTGTCAAATTGATCTCCATTGGCATCTATATGGTGTGCTCCGTAGAGTCCATTTGTTACAGGATGGAGAGATGGATGAAAAAAGCTCTCTAAAATATGTTTAAATGTTGTATGCCATAGCATATAAAATTGTTCTTTGAGTGTTAATTGGAAAAAGCAGTTTGGTTCTCTGGAGAGAACAAAATCAATCATTTGAACGCCAGGCTCTCCATTATAGGAATACATAGGATACTCTAAAGGTAAGAGAACAATATCACCATCATTGATGACTTTTTTTGCCATATATAAGATACAAGGTAGCCCAATACCTGCATTTACACCATCATTAAGAACAGGTTTATGAAAAGTTTTTGATAAAAGATGACTGTCTATCCCAAAAAGAGCATTCGATCCTGCAACAATTACAATTTTTCTCTTTTTAATTTGAGAAGAGATACTCTCTTTTTTACTATAAGCATCATATACCCATTGTGAATTTATAGTAGGTCTTTGTGAACTTAAAGAGATGAGCAGTAGCCAGAGTAAAAAAGCAAATATAAAACTGAAAAAAAAGTATTTCACATCTGAACCTTAAAAATTGAAATAGACAAAATTGTGTGCAGGCGTTACAGCCATGGTTTTTAGAGCCATAAAAAAAAGTACTCCAGAGAGGAGCATATGCCATTTTGTGATTTTAATTTTTTTATTGTGGTAGTTTATCAACTCCATGCTGTTTTTCATAAACCAAATAATTATAATACTACTGAGAAATAAAATAATAAGCTCTATAGATGGGTACTCTAATATAAAGTTTTGGAAAGTAAAAAGTTTTTTGTAATAAATGAGGGCATTCTCTATTGTAGGTGCTCTAAAGAGTACCCATAAAAGTGATACTGTCAGAAATGTTATAAATACAGATATGATTTTTGGTAAACGAAATTGAAATAGATGCACTATTGCCAAGGCTACTCCATGAAGAACTCCCCATAAAAGAAATCCCCATCCTGCACCATGCCAAAGGCCTCCTATTGTCATAGTAATAAGTAGGTTTAAAAGTTGCCGGTATATTTTTACCCGATTACCTCCAAGTGGTATGTAGATATAGTCACGAAGGAATCTGGAGAGTGTGATATTCCAATTTTTCCAAAATACAGAGATATTTCTACTTTTGTAGGGAGAATAGAAGTTTACAGGAAGGAGTATGCCAAAAAGTAAAGCAAGGCCTATTGCCATATCACTGTAACCGCTAAAATCAAAGTAGATTTGAAAACTGTATGCAAAAAGAGTTGTCCATGCTTCTAGATTACTAATAGAGGAGGAGAGAATATTCTCAAAAGCATGGTTTGCATACGGTGCAAAGCTATCTGCTAAGAGAACTTTTTTAAACAGACCTAGAGAGAAGAGAAAAATACCTGCTTGCAGATAAGAACTTTTATATTTTTTCCATTCATTTTTGAGTATCTGAGGAAGAATGTCATTATAGTGAACAATGGGTCCTGCTACAAGTTGGGGAAAAAAGAGTACAAAAAAGAGGTACTCTTTAAAAGAGTGTAAATCTACTTTTTTATAATAAAGATCAACTTGAAAAGCTATTTGCTGGAATGTAAAGAAAGAGATAGCCAGTGGCAAGATTAAAGGTGTATCAACCATATTAAAAAAATAGCTATATTTATAATATATAAGTGGAATAAGATTGATTATTAGAATAATGATAAGTAACAATTTTTTTTTGCTTGCAAAATATCTCTTTTTTGTGATATTTGCAAAGATATAGTTAATAATAATAGACCCTAGCAATATTTGTAGATGAAATAGATTCCATTGAGCATAAAAAATAATAGATACAATTATAAGGAGGTAGAGTGCATTATGATGATCCCGTAAACTCCAAAATAGCAGTAAAACAGGGATTAAAAAGAGAAATATAAAGTCATAAGAGTTAAATAACATAATAAGTATTATAGCTAACTAAAGCAAATATTAATGTTACTCATGCTAATCTGTTAATATATATTAGAAATGAGGAGTATATTATGGCTGATTTAGTAAATGGTCTCGGGGGAGACTCAGGTTTCGGAGAAAATAGTGTTAGTAGAAATGATGATGGATACTCAAGTGCAATAGACATCACATCGGTATTTCCAAATGGAATAAATCTATTTGACCACACATACACTCAAATGTTTGTAAATACAAATGGGAATGTAACATTTGATAGAGGTTTAAGTACGTATACGCCTGGTGAAATTAATGCAGGATCAAACCCTATTTTTGCACCATTTTGGGCTGATGTAGATACAAGATCTGGTGAAGTACAACCAAGTGATGGAACAGTTGTTGATGTTGATACAAGTATCAATGCATTCCGTGATTATCTTTCTAATGATGCACTCTACTATGATACTGTAGGGTATACTGCAGCAGTATTAAATCATGATATCACGGAATGGAATCTTTCATCATCATCTGCTTTTGCAAGTGATGTACAGTCAACGACACATATGGATCCTGCATCAACAGCAGAGATTGAGAGTGCAACGACATCACTTTATAATTTTCTTCATGATGCATCTATCCAAATAGCTGAACAAACAGGAACTTCTAACTATGATCCATCAGGAAACTCTACGGGTTCAAATTTAGTTTGGTATGATCTTGATCCAGATACGCAAACGATTACAGTAACATGGGATGATGTAGGTTATTATAGTGGGCACCAAGATAAAACAAATGCATTTCAATTGCAACTTGTAAATACAGGTGATGGAGCATTTGACATTATCTATAGATATGAAGATGTTAACTGGACAACAGGTGATGCTAGTCGTGGACATGGTGGTCTTGGTGGTGTCATAGCAAGAGCAGGATATAGTGCTGGTGATGGTGAACACTACTATGAAGTGCCATTCTCTGGAGATCAAGCTGGTATGCTGAACTTAGAAGACTATAGAGTAGCTGGACAGAGTGATGCCGGTGTATGGAGTTTTTCAATTCTAGATGGTGCTGTAGAAGGTATAGGTTTAGAAAATAGTGATGATGTGATCCATGGAACAACATTAGCAGATCTTCTTTCTGGAAGAAGTGGTGATGATAGACTATTCGGTGGTCTTGGTGATGATAGTATCGATGGTGGTGAAGGGAATGACTACCTTGATGGTGGTGATGGTAATGATGTTTTCTTTACTGGTCCAGGCTATGATACTGTAATTGGTGGAGCTGGTGTAGATGTAGTACGTTATGATGATATCTTAAATCACTTTAATGTGGATATAAGTGGTGATGAAGTAGTTGTTGTAGATGATTCTGATTTAACACATGACACACTACAAGAAGTAGAGATGATTGATTTTTCTGACATAGAACTAGCGGCTACATTAGTGAATGAAATCATTTCTTTAGAACAACAAGTATCAAGACTCTATAGTGCTGTTCTCGGAAGAAATCCGGATAACAATGGTCTTGTTTATTGGTTAAATGATATTGAAGGTAATGGTACAAATATTCAACAAATTTCTGCAGGTTTTGCAGGTAGTGAAGAGTATTTGGCACGTTTTGGTGCACAATCTGATGCAGATTTCATCAATCAGCTTTATAACAATATCTTAGGTAGAGATGCTGATAGTGCAGGTTTCAACTACTGGATTCATGAGATTCAAACTACTGGGGACAGAACAGGTATGATCGTAAGTTTCTCAAATAGTGATGAGTATGCACAAGCAATGGATGCTGCTGTAAATACATTCTTAGATAATGTTAGTCTTGCTGGACTTCAAGTGGATGCAATGTAATTTTTTACTATTAAAGAGGAGAGATATTTCTCTCTTCTCTTCTTAAATCTCTTCTTTTTTTCTTCTTACATAAATTTTTAACGTACTCTTTGCATTATGACTCTGCTATAATTATATAAAGGAATCAATGATGAATACGCAAACACTCGCTGATGGATTGATATATGGAGATAAATGGGATATGGATCCTGTTAATTATTCATTTAGGAATGGGATATTGTATTATGAAGATGCTGAAGATGCAGATGGAAGTATTACCCCATCTTTTAGTATGCAAACAGCTGTAAATGATATTTTGGATTATGTCAGTAGTTTTATAAACTTGGATTTTAACTACATGGAAACAGGGATAGGTGATATTGTCTTTTCTGAAAAATATATGGATTCAGATTATTTACTAGGATATAGTTATATGCCTTATACAGATAGTGTGAGCTCATCAGGCGATGTCTATATGAATGCAAATTTTACTGCTGAAGATTTTCGATATGGTGGTATAGGTTATGGGACTTTATTGCATGAATTAGGTCATGCACTGGGTTTACAACATCCATTTGACAATCCTGATTATCCAGGAGTTGATATCCATGATACTATTATGTCTTATACTGATTATACAGGATATGATGAATTTCATAATAATTACTATTATGATGCACAATCATATACCTCATTTCAAGCAGCTGATATTCTGGCTCTACAAGATATCTATGGAGCTAGAGTAGATTTAGACGATGATAGTTATAATATGGGAGATATACTTTATACAGATATTATTTATGGTTATACAGGTGAAATTAAAGATAATATTACGACGATCTATGATTATGGTGGAGTCGATACAATTTCCTATGAAAATATTGTTGCGATGGATAAAGAGTATATAGATATAAATCCTGGATCTGAGAGTATGATAGTTGATGGAGATATGCATCACTATGTACTGATAACAGATGATACGGTTATTGAAAATCTTATTGGTAGTGATGCGGATGATACTATTATTTTAAATGATGTTAGTAATAATGTTGATGGCAATAATGGCTATGATATAGTATATGAAAATGTTGATAGCTTGGATAATGTTAGAATAGATAAGTTGGGAGATCAGATTATAGTTGCTGATGTAAGTTCAGGTTTTGATAGATTAGAAAATATAGAGTCTCTTTATATAAATGATCAGGAGATAAATATAAACTCGTATGAGAGGGATTTTATCGAGATAGATAATGCTCAAGCAGATGATATCGGAAGACTCTATCTATCATTATTAGACAGAGTCGCTGATGAAGCAGGTATTTTATACTGGATGCAAAATATAGAAGATGGATACTCTTTAAATGATATAGCTAACTCTTTTGTTCATTCTCAAGAGTTTACAACTACATATGGTGATACAGAAAATAACAGAGTATTTTTAGATACGCTGTATCAAAATGTACTCTATAGAGAAGCCGATGAAGCTGGTTTAGAGTATTGGGAAAATGAGATGGATAATGGATTTTCTCAAGCAGATGTTGCTCTTTCTTTTTCTAATTCAGTTGAATTTATTGCATTGACAGGCCTCTATTTTCCTGATGGTATGGTAGCTGTTCAAGGGTAAAGTTAGCAGTTAACAAACTGCTAACACTTTTTCTCTATACTTACATTAATATTTAACAATAAAGGATTTACAATGGC
>Ga0256843_1003643_pt1 | contig 10619 bp, 11 predicted proteins | sample AlvinellametaG_FD_191572 | JGI IMG/M metagenome (GOLD analysis project Ga0256843, IMG submission 191572) | Pompeii worm associated microbial communities from hydrothermal vent at the East Pacific Rise, Pacific Ocean - Alvinella | ecosystem: Host-associated > Annelida > Integument > Unclassified ... | reverse complement strand
TAACACACTCATAGATGCATCAGTGATGATAACAGGTTCACACAACCCTCCTGAGTATAATGGTTTTAAGATTACTGTAGATAGATTGCCATTTTTTGGAGATGATATATACTCTTTGGGTGATGAGATACTACAAAATGCTTCAAAAGAGATACCAACTAATCCAAAAGTGATAAAACTAGATGTCAAAACTCCATACATAGAGTATATGACAAAAGAGTTTGCACACCTCAAAGGTATGAAAGAAAAACTAGTGATCGATTGTGGGAATGGAGTAGCAGGAACTGTTATAGGTGATATATTTGACAACTTAGAGCTAAACTACAAAGGGTTATACTGTGAACCTGATGGGACTTTTCCCAACCATCATCCTGACCCTTCAGAAGAGAAAAACTTAGCAGATTTGAAAAAGGCTTTAAGTCAAGATGGTGATTATGGTTTTGCTTATGATGGTGATGCTGATCGTATCGCAGTGCTAACTCACAAGTACAACATCAAAGGTGACCAAATGGCACTACTGTACGCAAGTGTGATGGATAAGCCTACCGTTATAGGAGAGGTGAAGTGTTCACAAGTGATGTATGATGAGCTAGAAAAGCAAGGTGCAACAGCTATCATGTATAAAACAGGTCATTCAAATCTAAAAGTAAAGATGAAAGAGACAGACGCACAGTTAGCTTGTGAAGTTAGTGGACATGTATTTTTCAAACATAGATACTTTGGATATGATGATGCTTTGTATGCAACACTTAGAATGCTTGAGCTTATACACCAAGGAGTAGATATAGATGCTTTTATAGAAAATCTACCTACAGTTTACTCAACAGAAGAGATAAAGGTGCACACAACAGAAGAGCAAAAGTTTGCACTCATAGATAAGATAAAAGAGCTTCTAAAAACCCCTCCTGCATCTTTTCCAAAGATCAAAAATATCATTACAGTAGATGGTGTAAGGATAAACTTTGAAGATGGCTGGGGACTAGTTAGAGCTAGTAATACTACTCCTGTACTTGTCACTAGGTTTGAATCAACCAAACAAGAGTTAGCCGATACATACAAAGAACATATCAACAATCTCATAAAAACTGCCAAAGAGTCATTAGGAGAGTAAATGCAAAATAGATTATATTTTGAAGATAAGAGCCAAGATTTACACAAGTGGGCATTTGAGCAGATAAAAAATGAAAGCTCACATATAGGTTACTACAACCTACCCCAACAAGATATATCTGATATACTAAGCTTTAGTGACTCTTTGGATGATAGTATCAAAACCATAGCTGTCATAGGTATAGGTGGAAGCTCTTTAGGAGCTAAAGCTATATATGAGTTTATCAAACCTACTAGAGAATTAAAAAGAGATTTAGTATTTTTTGAAAGTACAGACCCTATCAATATACAAAATACACTGAAATCTATAGAATTTGACAAAACCCACTTTATAGTCATATCCAAATCAGGTACAACCATAGAGACTATGGCTATTTTCAAATATATATACTCTTTACAAAAAGATATAAAACATTATACATTTATAACAGATAGTGGCTCAAAACTAGAAAAATTTGCCAAAAGTCAAAAAGCTACAACTTTTTTACTACCACCAAATGTTGGTGGAAGATTTTCTGTACTATCAGTTGTGGGATTACTTCCACTCTCTCTTAGTGGAGTAGATATAGAAGCTCTACTTAAGGGTGCCAAAGATATAAAAGATAGCTTTTTTGATGATGGATATATCCAAAAAGCTCTACTTACAAAAGCGACATATTATGCCAAGCACCATGCCAAGTATCACATCAACTGCATCTTTGCATACTCAGAATCACTTACATTCTTCTCTCAATGGTATGTCCAACTGTGGGGAGAGAGTTTGGGTAAAAAACAGCGAAACTCAGCTTTTAATGTTGGGCTCACACCTATAGGATTGGTAGGTCCAAAAGACCAGCACTCATTTTTACAACTTATCATGGAAGGAACTCGTGATAAATCAGTCACCTTTATAAAGATAGAAGATTTTGAAAATGAACTTAGAATCCCTGATATATCACTAAAGTATCTTGAAGATTTGGATATCATCAATGATATCAGCTTTTCAAAGCTTATAAACATGCAGTGTGACTCTATCATAGAGGCTATAGAGAACCAAAAAGATATACCACTAGATATGATATCTATAGACAAGAGTGATGAAGTTAGTATCGGTGCTTTGATATACTACTATGAACTACTTACTTCACTAGTAGGTATACTTATAGATGTAGATACATACAATCAACCAGGAGTTGAACTTGGCAAAGTGATACTAAAACAAAAGTTGATATAATAGTACAATCAAAAAAGGAGAATATCTTGATCAAAAAGTGTTTATTTCCAGCAGCTGGATATGGAACTAGGTTTTTACCAGCTACAAAAGCCACACCAAAAGAGATGCTACCCATCCTTACTAAACCTCTCATTCAGTATGGGGTAGAAGAAGCACTAGAAGCTGGTATCTCTACTATGGCGATAGTTACAGGTAGAGGTAAAAGAGCTATAGAGGATCATTTCGATATAAGCTATGAACTTGAACATCAGATAAAAGACACTTCAAAAGAGCCTTTGCTTGATGAGATACGAGAGCTTATAAAAAAATGTACATTTTCTTACACTAGACAAAAGCAGATGAAAGGTTTAGGACATGCCATCCTAACTGGAGAAACTCTCATAGGAGATGAGCCTTTTGCTGTGATACTCGCTGATGATTTGTGTGATCATGATGAGAAAGGTGTCCTTGCCCAGATGGTAGAACTATATGAAAAGTATCAATGTTCTATAGTAGCTATAGAAGAGATAGATAAAAAAGATACAAACAAATACGGTATCATAGATGGTAAACTTATAGATGGTAGGGATGATGTATATAGAGTGAGTGATATGGTAGAAAAACCAGATCCAAAAGATGCTCCAACCAATATGGCAATCATAGGAAGATACATCCTAACTCCTGATATATTTGATATACTTAGAGATACAAAACCTGGTCGTGGTGGAGAGATACAGATAACTGACGCTTTGCTTCAACAAGCCAAAGAAGGTAATGTTATAGCTTATAAATTTAAAGGTCGTAGATTTGATTGTGGTAGTGTAGATGGTTTTGTAGAAGCTACAAATCACTTCTATACTCAGCTATAGTTCTACTCAAAACATCTTTAAAAGTCGTATACTTTAAAGATGTTTCTCTTATACTTGATGGCTCAAAACTCACCTTTTCAAACCTAGATACAGCATCTATGATGTCATCTACTCTTTGGTTTGCAAAATGTACTCCATTTACACCATCTATTACACTCTCAGCAGTCCCACCATCATCTAGTGCAATCACTGGAGTACCACAAGCAAAAGCTTCTATAGGAACTATCCCAAAGTCTTCAACCGCAGCATATACAAAAGCTTTTGCTCTTTGCATATAATCTACCAAAACCTTATCTTCTTGATAACCCAACACTTCTACATTGCTTTTAGCTATCTGTTTGATAGCCTCATACTCTTCTCCAGCACCTATTACTACTAGCTTTTTATCTGGCATATTGTTGAAAGCTTCTACAATAAGCTTTGTTTTTTTATATGGTACTAGTCTGGATGCTGTGAGATAGAAATCATCTTTTTTCTCACACAAAGTAAACTTATCTATATCAACTGGTGGGTATATAACTTTAGCATCACGATTATAAGTCCTAGCTATTCTTTGCTTTACAAAGTTTGAATTTGCTATGAAGTGATCCACTCTATCTAGGGTATCTATATCCCATTTTCTAATATAGTGCAAAGCTCTTTGAACTAAAAACTTTTTTGGTTGAGAAAGAGCAGAAGTGTACTCATCATACAAATCCCAAGCATAACGAATCGGAGTATGACAGTAACATATATGCATTTGATTTTTACTCTTTTTAACTCCTTTTGCTACTGCCCATGAACTGCTAATGATAAGTTCATATCCACTCACATCCAAACTCTCTATAGCTTTTGGGAAAAGTGGTAGATAGTTTCGAAAATATTTTTGTGCTAAAGGAAGGTTTTGTATGAAACTTGTAGTAACTTTTTTGCCCTTTAGTATCTCTTCTCTTTGTGTAACATCTAAAAAATCAACCAAAGAAAACACATCTGCTTCAGGATAAAGTTCTACTATCTCTTTGAGAACCTTTTCAGCTCCTGCATTTGTAACCAACCAGTCATGTACTATCGCTACTTTCAAGCTATATCATCCTTGTTTATTTTATCTTATCGATATATGTTAAAGTATTTTTAATGATTTGTATCAACTTATCACTATACTCTATAACCTCATCAAAAACTTCCACCATAGCCTCTTCGATATACTCATGAACTATAGTATTGCGTATATCTTTCATAACTCTTAACTCATCTATATCATCAATAAGCCCTCTTTTGTGAGCATGATTTACAACATCTACTAATGTACCTTGATTTTCAAACTCATACTCATCTATAGTTCGAAAAATCTTTCTTATCAAAAAATCTATACCTCTACTATATCTACTACAAAGTGTTTCAAGTCTACAAAACTCATCTATACTATACTCATCTTTGATACCTATCTTTTTAGCTTCACTGTATGACAACTCTATCCAAAAAAGTTGCTTTTTTAGCAACTCATAATCTTGTAACAGTTTTTGCTTTATCATAACTCTATAGCCTTTTTATAAATCATAGACACGAAAGGATCTTGTAAGCTACCATCATCAAGCACTATATCTAACTTTTGCTCACCAAAATATTTAAAAAACTCTACTCGTATCTTTCTTAAGTGTTTTTTGGTTATATCTTTGGATATGATAAGCAAATCTATATCGCCACCCCTTTTAGTATCATCAACTCTTGAACCAAAGAGATATAGCTTAGCACTACTAGACATCTGATATAAACTATCTTTCAAAACTTTTATCTCTTTTTGAGTCAATCTCATACTTTATCCTTTTAGCTAACTCATTATATAATTATAACTAAGAGTTATTAAATACTACCTCATCACCTCTTGGAAAACTTTTATATGCTTAGATGCTGATTTCTCCCAACTAAACTCTTTTGAGTAGTTAGATACAGTGATGATACTATCACTGTTTTCAAAGTTATACTACCTAAAATTATTAGTGCTATTTATTTTTATTTATAAAATCAAATTTATCATAACAATAACTATAAACATCATCATATATTTGTAACAACTTATCAACTCTATTATAAATTAGATTAATACTATCTACTACTTCATCTTGATTGAAGCTATATTCATGGGCTATCTCATTTCTTTCTTTTCTTAATTTCATCCATTCATCTTTATATAATAACTCTAACTCTTCAAGTCTATTTAATCTATCTATAAAAGTCATCTTTTTAACTTCTTCACCATTAAGTTCCAATATAGTAGGAAATATTTTTTCTCCCATAGTATCTTGAAGTTTTGAAAATCTAAATATCATTTGATCAATTACACTTATCATCAAACTTTCAAGATTATTGTACTGTTCTATTTTTAATGGCATAATATTTTTCAATGCACTTTTTGCTTCCAACAACCTTTTTTTATGCTGATTACACTCGTGCAACTTTTCTATAAAAGTTTGACTTATATCTTTCATAACTCTACTCCATATTTCAATGCTTCTTGTTCGATCAATCTATTTTTATCTTTTGCTATTATAACATCTATCTTTTGCTCACCTATATACTCATCTAGCTTTATTAAAAAATCAATCTTTTTTTCTTGTTCATTATCAAACTTTTCATTTGGCACAAGATACAAATCTATATCTCCACCTCTTTTAGTATCATCAACTCGACTTCCAAAAAGATAAATTCTACCATCTTTAAAAGTCTCTTTGAAAGCCTTTTTTATTGCTTTTCTTTCATCATTTGTTAGTCTCATTTAGCTACTACCTTTGATTTTATAACAAATATATCATTTATTATCAATTATACTTAGTAGTATATTAGATTAGGCTTTCAAAAACTTTGATATGCTCAAGTGCTGATTGCTCCCAGCTAAACTCTTTGGCTCTTTGTAATCCTTTTTGCCTCAACTCTTCTTGTAGTTTTTCATCATCTAAAACCATCTCTATCTTATCTTTGATGTCATTTATATCATTTGGATTGCAATACACTACTGCATCACCACCTACTTCTGGCAAAGAGCTTACATCAGAAGTAACCACAGGTGTACCACAAGCCATAGCTTCAAGTACAGGGAGTCCAAATCCTTCATAAAAAGATGGATATACAAAAAGTTTTGAAAAGTTATACAACTCTATAAGCTCATCATCTGATACATTGCTTTTAAACTCTATATTTGGATGCTGTTTGGCTCTAGCTAAAACATCTTGACTTTTTTTATCAAGCTCAAAGTTATCTCCATAGTTACCCACTAGTATAAGCTTACACTTTGTACTAAGTCTTTCAAAAGCTTCTATAACACCTATGAAGTTTTTGCGTTCATTTAGACTACCTACATACAAAATCTGCTCTTTTTTCTCATCTCCTAGCACCCTAAAACTACTATCAACTCCCAAATGTATAGCATTTACTTTACCTTTAGCTTGTGGATAGTACTTCTCTATCAACTCTTTTGAGTAGTTTGATACAGTGATGATACTATCAGCTCGTTTGATACCAAAAGGGATCAAAAACTTATAATAGAGTCTAAAAAACTTTGAAAAGCTATCAGGATAAGTCAAAAAAGCTACATCATGGATAGTCAAAACCAGTTTTTTGGACTTTGGTACAAAGATAGGAGCTATATTGGCAGGAGAGAATAAAACATCACCCTTTTTAAAAGGTAAAACTAGATGTGTCCACAGATGAGCTATATACTTGTTCGAAGCTTTTGGTTTAGCTATATTTATACTTAACATACCTTCAATATGCTCTAAGATATTTTTAGTATAGTTTTCTACACCTGTATAACTTTTGTGTGTTAGTACTCTTGCATCAAATAATAATGTCATCTTACATATCTACTTAAAAGGTTTTTTACTTTACTTTTTAATATATCTTTTAAAATTATCTCTTCACTAACCTCATGATAACCCCAAAAGTCATTTAGTGCAATTCTTAGTCTATTTGGCATAAATGGCAATCTTATATCTTTATCTTCTATACCCAAAATATCACTCCAAAAACTACTATCCCAATAATCTCCATATATACCTATATCATCTCCACCTATATCAAAGTATGGTTGATATAAAAACTCTGTTTTTTTATGAAAATATATAGCTTCATAAAGCACACTAGAGTTTAGACCGACTACACAAGATATGTTATCACTTGATAAAAGATGATATACATTATCATATACTACTTCAACTGTTCCAAGTTCTTTTTTTAGCTCTTTTGCTATATATTTACTATTTTTAGCATAAGGATGTGGCTTAAAGTATATATAGTCATAATCTTGAGCTATATCTTTTATCTTATCTATATAGTCAAGTAAAGATAAATATTTTTTACCATCAAATATAACTTTATCTTTTTGAGTTTGTCCTACAAGCAGTAAAGAGTTTTTATGATATTTGTCTTTTTTGATAGTTTTTAGATATGAAGCTCTCAATATATCTGCATAAGCATAAAAGATATTATAATTTACCTCATATTTTTTCAACTTTTCTCTCAGCTTTTCATCATTACTCTCAAAATTAAAAAATACATCATCACCAAATCGTAAAGGATGGATAGAGAGGTTTAACACCGGCTTTTTAAGTTCTAGCTTCTCTTTTTCTTCAAAAACAATTTCGATATCAGTTGCAGTTATAAAATAATGGAAAAGTTTGCGAAGCCAAAGAGTATTATTTTTCATTTTAAACCTTTGTATATTTCTATACCTTCTTTGACATCTCCATCAAAGATCACCTTCCCTTTTTGTAAAATGATCACTCGGTTAGCTATATCTTTTACTATTTTCAAATCATGTGATACCAATATAGTAGTTGTTGATTCTATAAGCTCTAACAACTTTTTTTTTGCTTTTGCTCTGAAGTTTTTATCTCCAGCAGCAAAAACTTCATCAAGTACTAAAATGTCAGGCTTCATATAAAGATATAATGCAAAAGAAAGTTTCGACTTCATACCAGAACTATAAAAGCTCACAGGAGAGTCTATAAACTCTTCTAATCCTGTAAACTCTATAACTTCGTCAACTATTTCATCTGTCTCTTTTTTCGATTTATTATATAAAGAACCTATAAGATATATATTTTCTCTACCACTAAGCTGTTGTTTAAATCCTCCACCAAGTTCTAATATACCTCCAACTATCCCATCAATCTCTATACTACCTCTATCTGGCAATATAATCCCAAATATCATTTTAAGTAGTGTACTTTTCCCTGCACCGTTATTACCCAATATTGCTAATTTATCACCATGTTCTACTTTGAAACTAACATTATCCAATACTTTAAATTCATCTTTATCACAATTCAATGGAGTATTTTTTTCTTTACATGTAAAACTATTGAAAAAATCTTGTTTTAACATACTCAATGCTGATTTATAGTTTTTTGCATATTTTTTACTAACACTTCTAATATCAATAGCAATATTCATAGATTACCTCTTACTTTAAACTCTAGTTTCAGAGATAAAAACAGTGCTACCAAAAATAGTAATATACTAATAAAAGTACAAATTATATAGTTAGTATAACTACTCAACCCACCAAAATACAAAGCATCTCGTACACTTTCTACAAAAGTATTAAATATATTAAACTGATTAATATAACCAAGTATTCCATCTTTTGGAAAAGGAAATATCACAGAACTCAAAAATAGCCCATATCTCAAAAACATATCAACTAACCTTTTAGTATCTGGTATATATATATCAAAGATTGATAAAATCATACCAACAGAAAAGGCAAATAACAAAACCGGTATCAAGAATAAAATACTTAACAAAAAATTAAAAAGTTTAATATCAATATGAAGATATAATATAATCATAACAACAACAACAATCCTAACAAAAGCATTTAACAACAACTCACCAATACTACTAATATATATAGCTGAAAATGGAAAATTACTTTTTAGTAAAATTGTTTTATTTTTCTTGATAGATTTCATAGTAGCAACCATTATCTCACTTATCAATAACCAAACTGTCATACCCATAGATATATAAAAGATATGAGGCATACTGTCACTATTTTTAAATGCTTTTATAGTTGATAAAAGTATATATAAACTCATAGGAACTATAGGCAATATGATAGACCATAAAAGACCTAGATTGTCTTGTTTATACTTAGCTTTTATATCATTTGTTATACTACTTATGATATATCTTTTGTGAGATGATATCTCTTTAAAAAATAATATTACTAATTGAAATATAGTTAAATCACATCTAAAATTGGCACTATAATACTGTTTCATAATCAACTATCCTTAAGATACAAAATAATATCTTCTAAAGTTAAATTTTCTTTATTTACAACTTGTAAATATCTCTTATCTTTATCCACTTTTAATTCCATTGAAACAATATCAATTAATTCTTTTTTATCTCTTACTATTGAGGATATAGATAATAAAAAAGATTTCTTTAAATTCATATTTTTTTTATCTAATAAAACCAAATAATTTACTTTATAAAAAATTAAATTAGCAATTATTGATGAATTATCAGTAAATACAAAATCAAACTCAGAATACTCATTTGTAGAATTTAATATCCTATCCGTTTTAATTTTACCAAAAACAAATGAATTTTCTGATACTAAAACATAAAAGTCTTTATATTTTTGAAATTTTTCAATAAAATTATTAATATATGTAATATATGTACTATCTTTAATACCTGTTGATGGATGTGGTTGAAAATATAATTCTATATCATTATCATTATAGTTAATTAAAAAATCATTTATAATTTTTAAACCAAAATTATTATTTAAAGATGAATACTGTTGTTCTTTTTCAATTCCTTCCCATGTAGGTGCATAAAGAATTTTTTTTATTTTATTAGATTTTTTTTTAACTTTAACTGGTTTCAAATATGGTAAACCAATTTTTATAACCTTACCACTATCAATATCACATCTATTAATAATATTAAAAGCTAATAATCTTTTAATTGCAATATCACCTGCAACAAATATATAATCATACATTTTTATCATAGGATTAACTGAAGCTAATTTATCACTTTCTCCATGTCCTATCCAAATATGCTTAAAAGTTCTATCTTTTATGACAACAGGGTTAGTGAAAGAATTAAAAATATAAAATATATACTTTATTTCAAATATTGAAATATCAAAATTTCTAATAATTCTATATATATAAAAATTATATCCTTGTGTCTCTAGGTACTCTATAATAGAATTTTTTATTAGTTTATAATTTCTAATAACGATAAGGACTTCTTCTTTTTTAAAAAAATCATTTAAAAACCACTTTTCTAATTGTAAAACAAATGCTTCATCTTCATTATCTATATAAATTGCATATTTAAATGTTTTAGTTGGCATTTTATAAAACAAAAAATTAATTCCAAATATTCTAATATAATTTTTTTTATCTTCTATTTTTACAATTGGAGATAAGAAGAGTTTGTACAAA
>Ga0256843_1003642_pt1 | contig 10620 bp, 11 predicted proteins | sample AlvinellametaG_FD_191572 | JGI IMG/M metagenome (GOLD analysis project Ga0256843, IMG submission 191572) | Pompeii worm associated microbial communities from hydrothermal vent at the East Pacific Rise, Pacific Ocean - Alvinella | ecosystem: Host-associated > Annelida > Integument > Unclassified ... | reverse complement strand
AAACTTAAAACAGAATGCTGAAGTAAAAAGTATCATTAAAACAGCAATGGATGGAGCACAAACATCAGCAGAAGCAGCACTTAATTTATCAGAAGTTGATAACAATACAACTTTTACACTAGGAGATATATTAAGTATTAAAGGAAAAAATTGGAGTTATGATAGTACTATAGATGATGGAGCATACAAGTATACACAAGATGGTGATATTGCTACAGTTTCTTTAGATAAAGCAAATAATACTGTATCAGTATCTATCGATTGTCAACAATTTACAGATACAACAAGTGATAAAAAATGTCAAGAGGCATTAGACCTCAATTCTAGTACCTATACTTACTCAGAAGATATAGTTTATAAATAAAGTGATAAAAAAAGCTTTTACTCTTATAGAACTGATCTTTGTTATTGTTCTTATTGGTGTTTTAGCTGCTGTAGCTGTACCAAAATTTTCTGGTCTTTCATCAAATACAAAGATTCAAGCAGAGATGGCTACAGCTGCAACGGTTCAATCTGCACTTGATGATATCCATGCGACATGGATAACAAGTGAGGGTGAATTTACATGGGGGAATAAGCAAAAGGTTAACTGTTCAGATGGCGACAGCAGTAATGATGGAGAGTTTAACTGTGACAATGGTTACCCATCAGCACTAGGTGATTGTGCAGGAGGAAATCCTTTTGAGTATCTCTTAAGAAATCCTGATCAACTCAAAGCAAAATGGAGTTGTAGTGATAATGAACACTACTATGGTCCAGCCTCAAATACTAACAGTGGCGTATCCAATAATGATGATACAAAACCTGATAATAATGATCACTGGGACTATAATAACTCTTCAGATGCAGGTACATTTACTTTAGTTGAGGGCTAGGCTCTTAACTAAAGATTTGACATCCTGTGAATTATCCAAAATCCAAATCCAAGTATTAACGAACTCATAATCGCTATAACAATACTTCCGCTCTCTATTTCCATAATTTTATCCTGCTAGATCAACCATATTCCACATTGGCAAGAAGATACCAAGTGCAAGAACCAGTACAAAACCGGCAATGGCCATAATAAGAATTGGCTCGATCATCGTTGCAATGTTATCAACTATATAATCAAATCTATCTTTATAAATTTTTGAGACTTTCACAAGCATTTTGTCAAGTCCACCACCCATCTCTCCGGCTTTTATCATCTCCACAACCATATTTTCAAACAACTCTGCATCTTCAAAACCCTGATGCAGAGACTTTCCTTCTTCAATAGCCGTAGGAATTTTAGCAATAGAATGTTTTAAATAGCTGTTATCTATAATCTTTTCAGCAATACGTAATGCTTCAATCATCGGAATTCCAGCCTCTACAAGAACCTGAAAAACATAAACAAAACGGCTTACCATAGCATAGAGTGTTGCTTTACCGATTATATAGATCTTTAAAAGAAATTTATCAAGAAAAAAACGAACCTTTTCATTCTTCTTATACATAGAGTTTATTCCCATAGCCAGCCCAAAAGCACCACCAAGAATATAGGGTCCATACTCTCGTAAAGCATACTCAAGCCACAACAAAAACTGTGTAGGAAGAGGTAGTTCCATCTCTGTACTCTCAAAGAGTGATTTAAACTGAGGAATAACAAAAAGAGTAACAACACTAAAAGCGATTCCCATAGCAACCATAATAAAAATAGGATAACGTGTCGCTTTTTTAAACTTTTTACGATTATCTAAGATATTTTGCAAAATTGTTGTTAATTTAGTAAGGGACTCTGCAAGACTTCCTGTCTCCTCACCTAACTGGATCATAGACAAAGAGATAAAACCTAATTGTTGTTTATATGGTAATGCTGCATTATAAAAACCCTGTCCCCCTTCAATATCACTGACTATCTTTTCAAAGATAGCTTTGAGCATAGGATCATCTTGTGTTCGTATACTTTCACTAATGACATAATTGAGTGGTAATCCAGCATCTAACATAATAGCCATCTGATCAAAAATTGCTATAAGTTTTTCCATATTTGCCGGACGTTTTTTAATAGGATTTTGGAACTTTTGATCTAGCTCTTGAAAGATAAAAGAGAGTGGTTTTGATGTCTTTTGCACCCGTTTCATCACACCGATGTTTTTATCATAAAACTTCTCAATAGCTTCTATTTTGTTATTTGCTTCAATAACTATAGAACCTCTTTTCTTTCCAGCTCTATAGGCTATCTTAAAGTAACTCATCCACTACTCTTTTATTACTCTTAAGATCTCTTCGATAGTAGTTATGCCTTCTATCGCTTTACGCACTCCATCATAGATCATAGGTTCATAGTTTTTACTCTCTAAAGCATACTCCATAATAGTGACCTTATTTGCATTTTCAGCAATAAGCTTCGTTATATGTTCATCTACAACTAAAATTTCAGAGACCATTGTTCGACCATAATAACCACTAAAATCACATTGACTACACCCTTCTCCTGCATAAAAACGTGTCTCTTCTGTTACACCAAATTCACGAACCTTCTCAACTAAAGAGATTGGTAGTTTTACCTCTCGCTTACAGTATTGACAAACTTTTCGTACAAGTCTCTGTCCGACTATACCAGTAAGTGCATCTGCTATAAGATAGGGTTTTAGTCCCATCTGAATCATTCTAGGAATTGCACCTGGTGCATCATTCGTATGGAGTGTTGAAAAAACCATATGCCCTGTAAGTGCAGCTTGAGCGGCAGAGTTAAGTGTTTCAAAGTCACGGATCTCTCCAATGAGAATAACATCAGGATCTTGACGTAAAAAAGATTTAATTGCACTGGCAAACGTAAGACCAATACTCTCATTTACCTGAATCTGCTGCACAAGTGGTAAACGATACTCAACAGGATCTTCTGCTGTCATGACTTTATTTGAGATATTTTTGATCTCATTTAAAGCGGCATAGAGTGTAGTTGTCTTACCACTTCCTGTAGGTCCGGTAATAAGTAAAATACCATAAGGAGATTTAATGAGTCTATTAAACTTCTCTAGATTATCATCAACAAATCCAAGATCTTCAAGCTTTAAAAGAACTTTTTGACGGTCAAGTATCCTCATAACCAATGATTCACCAAAGATTGTTGGTGTTGTTGAGAGCCTAAAATCATAATCCTTGCCCTCAATAGTTAAAGAAAAACGTCCATCTTGAGGAACTCTTTTTTCAGAGATATCAATGTTACCAAGGAGTTTAATCCGTGATGAAAGTGCATTATAGATACCAAGATCAAAAACAAAATTTTCAATAAGCATTCCATCAATACGTGAACGAACCATCATCTCATGCTCTTCTGGTTCAATGTGAATATCACTTGCCCGTTTTTTAATTGCCTCAGAGATGATTAAAAAGATAAGCTTCATAACAGCACTATCTTCTCCCTCTTTTTTCAAGCCTTCAGATTGAAGCTCATGTTTTACCTCAGCAACAAGCTCTCTTGTCTTTTTAAGTGTTTCTATACGGTTATGAACAACAAGGATATCATCTTGATATGCTAGATATACTTTTATAGGCTTTAATGGAACTATACGCTCAACTGCTTCAAGTGCATCATAATTAAGCGGATCACTTGTAGCTACATAGATAAAATCTTCATCCTCTTTAAATGGAACAGCTAAAGCTGCCTTTAAAATATTCATCGGATATTTTGCTGCTACTGCATTAAAATCTATAACCTCACCATAGAGGTCAATAAAATCAATATTGAGCTGTTTAGAAAGAATTTTTAGAAGCTCTTTTTGAGTAAGATATCCTTCTGAGATAAAAATTTCACCAAGCTTTTTTGTATAGCCTAGCTCCTTTTGTTTTTTTAAAGCATATTCGAGCTGTTCTAGAGTAATGAGTCCATTTTCAAGAAGAAGGTCCCCTAGTCTTACTTTTTTATTTATCATTTTGCCACCCCTGTAAAATACGATCAACTTTTTTTGAAGATGCAAAACGTTTATAAAGTTTTAAAACTTTTATCGCTTTTTCTTTTTCACCTAAGGCATAGAGCGATTTTGCATAGTATATCCAGCTCTCTGTCTCTTTACGATCAAGAGTATTTGCTTTTTTTGACCATGTAAGTGATTGTTGATACTCTTTTTGACTATAGTACTCTTTTGCTATTCGAATTGCCAAAGCATAATTTTTATGTTGCGAAAATTTCTTTTGTAGTTGCTTTATATCTACATCTGTATGTGTTATTTTTGTTACAGAACTCTTTTTTCTTTCACTTTGAACAGCTTCTTGTAGTTTTATACTCTTTTTATGACTCTGTGAAACTTCTACTTTTTTCTTTTTTTCTATATCTTCTGGTCTCTTTTTTACAACATAGTATTTGATATGATTCTGTTGTAAAATATGTTTTATTTTCAAATACTCTTCATATCTATTTGTTACACCACATACAAGATTAAGATAATTATTTTGCTCTTCAACATTACACTCTAAGCCTAGTTTTTTATATCTTTTTTGCATCTTTTTTATATATGCATTGTTTTTTTCTCTTACAGAGAGTGTAAAAAACTTATAGTAATACTGCTGTTTAGAAAAGTTTTTCTCCGCAAGAGGCTCTTTTTTTCTCTTGAGAGGCTCTTTTTTTTGAGTTTGAGTTTTTTGTTCTGTCTCTTGAGACTCTTTTTGTATTTCTTTTCTCTCTACAGAGCTTACAAACTGCGTACTATAAAAATAGTATCCTGCAAAAACAGATATGAAAAGAAGCATTAAAAGAGGAAGCAGTTTTTTAAATCTGTATATGAGATATTTTTTATAAAGCTGATCCAAATCAAACATGCAATAATCCATTTTCAATAGCAGCCATAATGATCACCCGCTTATTGAGTGTTGTAAATTTACTTTTACCATTTTGAAGAGCAAAATTGATCAGTAAAAAGCTTGTATGGAGTAGTTTTTTAAGATCTCTAAAATTTCCCTTTGAAAGTTTATAAAAGTATTTAAAATTTTTCTCAACAGATGGCCATATATAACTTAACTCTCCATTTGAAAGGTTACTATGAACAAAGCCCTTGGCTTCATCAAAAGAGAGTTTTCCCATCTCTAAAACTTTATGTGGACGAGATGTAAACTGAGGCTCTTTTAAAAGTTTTTGGGATTCATGCTTATGCATCGCTAAAACAAACCAAAAAGCTTTAGAGTCTGCAAGAATACGAATAGTCTCAATCATAGAGTGCGACAATAGTTGTGCTTCATCCACAATCACTACAGTATCCTTTGCTTTATATATTTGTGTCACTTGTTCAATTAACTCAACAAGAGAGTGTCCTTGTATATCGGTCTGACTCTCTTTAATAAGACTTTTTACAAAATCCACCGGTTCAAAAAACGGCACATCAAATTTAATAGTCTCAGTTGCTGTAGATGTTGCGAAATAGTTTAAAAATGCACTTTTGCCTACACCTGCATCACCAATTAAAAAGAGTAGTTGCTTATGACTGTTTTGCAATATTTGTAACATTTTTGATTCAATCTGAACTACATTGTGATTCTTATAAAAATGTTCAAGAGGATTTTTTTCTTCCTCAAAGATCTGTGCTAAACGCTGATAATCCATAACTATTTTCTACTCTCTACTCTATCATCAAAAAAATGATCAGATAAAAGATTCATCTCATCTATTGTCGGCATATTACTTCCTGCTACAATTTTTGGTTGTATCACTATAAAAAGTTCTGATTTTGTTTTAATATCAGACTCATATTTAAATAAAGGGCTAATAATTGGAATATCACTTAAAATTGGCATACCTTTTGTTGTTGTTCCTTTTGAAATATTAATGAGTCCTCCAATAACAACCTTCTCTCCATCACTCACTTTTACTATAGAAGTCATCTGTTTAACTTTTGTATCTGGAGGAAGATCCCTTGTAATATTTAGAACATTGTTTGTATCTTCTTCTTTGGAGAGTCTGCTCACTACCGGATTGATTTTCATAATGATCTTGTTATCACTACTCACTTCAGGAATTACAAAAAGAGTTACTCCGACAAAAGTTGATCCTATTGAGTAGGTATTTGTTCCTGCTGCTGTTCCCCCTGTTGTCACTACAGAGCCTGTTTGAAACTTATATGAAAGTTGCTCACCAACATTAATAACTGCAGCTTGATTATTCATCGTCAATATTTTAGGATTTGAGACAACTTTAACATCGCCGTATGTTTTTAAAAATTTTATAAAATTTGGCGTTGAAAAATTGTATGCAACATTATATGATGAATCAGACTCCCCATTTGTCTTACCAAAAGAGCCCTGCATGGAGATCTCCAGTTGACTCCAATCTATTCCAGTCGAAGAGCTGTCATCATAAGTCAGTTCAATAATTTTTGCTTCAATTAAAACCTGTTTATGCATCTTGGACATCATCTCATCTAGATACTTTGTTACTTTTTTCACCTCTTGTTTTGTTGCAGTAACCGTTAAAAGAGAGGCATCTTTATTTATAAAAATCGAATTTTTAGAAGTTCTTTGATGCAGTAGTCGTTCTACGTTATATTTCATATTTTTCCAAAAAGTCAATTCTGATTTACTTTTTATAATTGTAAAATCATTAGAAGATGAGGAACTTCCTCCATTATTATTTCCATTTAAACCGTTATTTGTTCCTCCCTGATTACTATTTGTACCACCATATGATGATCCACCACCCGTATTATTGTAATTACTGTTACTATCTATAGAACTTGCTCCTGTTGTTATAGACTTACTTGTTTCACTACTTGATTCACTCAAATAGATATAGTCTATACTAAAGGTTTTTGTTTTAAGATACTGTAGTTTTAATAATTTTTTTTCTACATCATACTCATAAAAAAGATTTGCTTCTTCAAATAAAAACTCCAAAAACTGTTCAAATGTATAATCTTTTATATTTACATAATCGAGTTTTTTACCAATCTTTCTTTTTGCCTCTTTATCTTGAAAATTAATCGTAATATGACAATCAAGAGAGAGCTCTTTTAAAACATCTCTGACTTCTAAAGCTTGACCATTAGCCTGATAACTTTGAAGTGAAAAAAGTTGATCTTCACACTCTGTAGCAAAGAGATTCACCCTAAATAAAGTAGCAATTATAATTACATATATTTTTTTCATCTATTTTCCCACCACTCTTGTATAGGTTTTTTTAGTAAAAAACTCTACTGTTTTTATATTTTTTTGACACTTTAAAAGCACTCTATCCTCTTCTATTTTTAAAAGAGAACAGTATCTATCAATCTTTTGACCAAGCCTAAAAAATTTTCCATTTATATTAACCTTATCATCATAAATAGCATAGAGTGCATAAGTTTTTCTTTTATGGACTACATTATGTACAACAGGTGTTGTTTTTAAGATCTTTTGTGTCTGGCGAAAAGGATCATAAGCAGGAACACTCAAAGGTTTTGCATCCATTTGAACAACAATGAAAAGAGATAAAAACAACAAAACAAATATTCTCATTTCTCAATCCCATAAAATTTAATATTTGTATGTAAAAGAGGTTTTGTTCCATTTGTCTCTACAACAACACTGCTTAGTCCCATCAGCATCACACTCTCTTCCATAGAGCGCAGAAAGTGAACAATGTTTAAAAAGTCTCCCTGTGCTGTGACATTCATCTCAATCTGCCCTTTTAAGATTCCAATGTATGTCGCATTATAATCTTTTATAGCTATATCTTCAATCAAAAGATTTTGATTGAGAGAACTCTCTAGCATTCGATCTACAAAAGTTGCAACACCTTTTTGTGTTACCCACAAAAAACGTTCTGATTGTAACTTTTGCTCCATATGGTAGATCTCACTTTTCAGTTTTGCTATATGACTCTTCTCCTCTAGTATAGCACTCTTTTTTGTTAAAATTTTTTTATTAATCTTTTTAAAATTGATCTTTTGAATCTTTCTTTGAAACTGTTCTATCTTCTGTTCTTGCAACTCTAAGTCTGTTTGCGCATCATCAAAGTAAAAGTAAAACCATGCAACACCCAAGAAACCAAATGTAACAAGATAGAGTGCGATTTTTTGTTTTTTATCAAGAGCTTCAAATCTCTCTTCTAATTCATCTAATCTTTCTCTCACTTTTTAATCCTGATCAAACTTTTATAAACACCATCTTCAAAAGTAATTTTACGTGTAGATACAGAACTGTATCCTTTTTTGAGCATAGTCTGAATAAACTTGGCAATTCCACTCCTGTTTTGAGAAAGAGAGATAACGATAATTTCCATCTCTTGATCTTTGATCTGATGCATCATAGAGACATTTAATCTATAAGTTTTCAAAGCATCCAAAGTATCATTCATAAATTTTTGTCTTGATCTCCCAAGATCTTTTGCTAACGGTAAAATGTTATATGTATTTTCAAGGACAAAGAGCCTGTCCTCTTTCTCTTTTGCTTCTTTTACCAGAGATATATGATCTGATTTTAATTTTTTAAATGCCTTAATCAACTTCATATATCGGGATTGCATCGTCTTATAGCGTTTTTGAATCTGTTGTATTTTCAATGCTTTGTCATTTTTCTCATACTCCATATAGATAGTTACAGATGCAAAAAGGAGCAATAAAACAAATACAAAAATTCCAAAATGAAGTACACCATATTTTAACAGAGACTTTTTACGCGGTAGAGCTGAAAGATTTATACTTGTAATATCATTTGAATGACTTACAAGAGAAGCATATAAAAGAGGTATATAATAGTATGATGGAACAATAGGATCTCGCTCAAAAAGAGCGACAACTTTACTTTCAAGTCCAAAATTACTAAAAAAAGTATCTAAACCATCTAAACTGTGTCCATTAAAATCAACACGAATAATATTGACACTATCAAATTTAAAGAAACGACGACGATGATTGACAAGATAGACAGTTTTTTCAATATCTTTTGATAAAACAGCTACTATCTCATTGTAAAAAAGCATATCATCAAGAGAGTAGTTTTCTTGACGTAAGCCATTTTTTTCCAATAGCTCTTTTACTTTTGCCTGTTCAATTCCTACTTTCTTAGCAATAATTTCGATAGAACTAATAGCTCTATGGCCTATATATTTGCCATCAGAAAAGAGTGATACAGAGGCTTCCAAATCACTCAGGTGAAAAATAAGCTCTATACCTTGACTCTGCACATCTTTTTGGTAAAGCGCTTCATAACTAATAAAACGAGGAAAAGCCAAGTCAACTGCTGTTATATCATAAGTAAAAGATCTTATATATTCATCAAAAATTGTTTTTTCAATAGCAAATAGATCTACAAGATACTCTTCCCCAATATCATGTTTAACATAGTCAATGACATACTCTTTGTCTGGGTTGAGTCCACCCTCCTTATAAAACTGGATCTCAGCTTGAATCGCAAGATCTTCATCAGAGCTTGTCAATGGTAATTTAACTAAATGAAAATGTAAAAGATTCAGAGGTAAGACAAGGGCACTAAAGAGTGATACTTCACTTTTATATGAAGCAGTTTCTAACTGTCCATTAGCGAAAAAAAATGGTTTTTCTTTTTCAAGTAATAATATTTTTTTCTCTTCCAGCACCGCTATATAGCCTTTTTTTAGTATATTATATCAATATAACCTGAATTTTTTAAGATATGTAATCTTACTGTTTTATTTTGATAACTTATATTGATATCATTAACACTTTCATCAGAAACTCTGCCAAAAATATCAAAACAGATACTACCGGTATTTGGTGATATATCACTATGAAATCTATAATTTTGATCAATCGTACTTTGTTGATCTTTTAAGGTTGCTAGATCTATACACCCTATGCTACTACTGGATTCACCAAGCACTTTATCATAGTGGATCGCCTCATATCGTGTGCGCTCTATCTTCATAGAGACCATATGAAGATCATTTTGAAGATAGTGTGGATCAAAACTATAAAAGCCTACAGCAGAGAGTACACCAATAATGATAATAACAAAAAGAAGTTCAACAAGTGTGTACGCTTTTTTCATGGTCTTTGTAATCCTCTATATACTATACGAATTGGAGAAAAGGCTTTTTGTGATGTGATAATAACCTCCATCATAATATAGCCATGAGACTCTCTTGTATCTATAGCTTCGACTAAGGAACAAGAAGAGAGATCTGTTCCATCATTATCTGCACCTTTATAAAGATAATAACGTGTGATAGTAACACTCGCATCAAATTTTCCATCTGCACTGCTTGTACTCCATCCACTAAAAAGAGTTCCACAACTACTATCTCTTTGTCTTCCTTCAATCTGTAAAAGTGTTGCCTCAATTACTGACTGTAAAAATATTTCACCCTGCTCCTGTGTATAAGAATCTGCAAAATGTTTTGACGAGATAGAGACATACTTCAAGGTCAAAACTGTAGCACCGGAGAGTATAAGCAGTATAAAAATAGCCATAATAAGATTAAATCCACTACGCATTAAAAGACCACCTTCATTTTTGAAAAGTGTACTGGTGATGTTCCTCGTATAGTTTTGTTTATATCTAAAAGAACTCGTATCGTATAATCCATCTCTTTAAAACTAAAACCGGCAACATTCTTCATTAGTATCGTAACTGATCCAGCTTGATTTGTACCATTTGGATCTGCACAAAATGTTTCATTATCCCAAGGCTGGTAATCATAAAACAGCA
>Ga0256843_1003641_pt1 | contig 10628 bp, 9 predicted proteins | sample AlvinellametaG_FD_191572 | JGI IMG/M metagenome (GOLD analysis project Ga0256843, IMG submission 191572) | Pompeii worm associated microbial communities from hydrothermal vent at the East Pacific Rise, Pacific Ocean - Alvinella | ecosystem: Host-associated > Annelida > Integument > Unclassified ... | reverse complement strand
TCTTGCATCTTTTTTGTAACCTCTTGCACCTTTTTCTCAGCTTGTGTATGATTTTTGATAGCTGATGGGTTTTGTAGTGCTTTTGCCTCTTGTTGTGCGACAGTATCTCTTAAAATTTTATGTGCATCATGTCTTGTATCTCCTACAAGTTTTTTGAAATCACCAAGTAGTTTTTCATATAGTTTTTCTACTATATTTTTACCTTTGATCTCTTTTTGGATTTTTTCTATATCTTCATTTAGTGTCTCATACGCTTTTGGATGAAGTTTTGTATAACCTAACAATCTTGCACGATTTAACTCCTCTTTTGCTAGTTTCAAGAGTTTTTGAATATCTTCTTTTTTTGTTTTATCCATCTTAGATGCTTCTATAACCAAATCTTGAGCTACAAGTAGAGGAGTTGGGATAACAATCTGTGTATTGACTAACATACCAAACCCTTCAGCCAACGCCATAAGAGCTGTTTTTTTATCACCTTTGTTTAAAGCATCCAAAGCTTTTTTTGTAGCTACTGGGTATAGTTTCATAGGTATAGATACTATGTTGATATCTACTTCATCTTTGAGTGAACCTAGTACGCTTTGAGCTACTTGAGTATCATGGTCTTTTATAAGTTTTACACTTAAATCCAACGCTTTTTGTATATCATCACTTGATCCTAAGTAAGTAAATCTCACTACTCTCTCTTCTAATGGCAACAGATCTAATGATGGGTCTTTTTTGAGAGATGATGAGAATTTTTTATCTGCATCAGCTAGTAGTTTTTTGGCATCATCTATCTTGTTTTGTTCGATAGCGTGTAGAGCTTTGAATGTATCTTGGATAGCTTCAACTACAGCTTTTGGTACCTGTTTGCTCTCTTGGTTATGTTTTGCTACTTGATTGTTAATCAATGTTTGAGGAGCTGTTTTTGCCTCGATATTTGTTGTAAGTAACAATCCACAAGTTAATGCTGAAAGTAAAAGTTTAGTTTTCATTTTTGATCCTTTGTTGTTTGATTTTTCGCAGTATAAACTCTCAAAGTTATCGTTTCTGTTAGTTAGCTAACACTTATGAAAAATCTTTATTTTTATTTTGTTAGTTAACTAACAGATAGTAAAATATACTTAGCATATAATGTAAAAAATCACAAATGGAGTGTATATATGCTATATCGTCAACAAATCAGCAAAGAGATATCTAGCCTAAATCGTGATTTATCTCAAAGTAAACAAGAGTTCAAAAAGATAGTAAGATACTGGTATGCCAAAGCATTAGAAGAGGCGAAATCCACAGGACACTCTATAGAGAGTATCACTTATGAGGTTTTAGAGGGTGTAGAAGATGGTTTGAAAGATAAAAAAGATATCATAGAAGATGGACTCTCTTATAGTGTAGATATCATTATAGATTTGTTACATCATAGTGCTTTATCTGATATACAAAAACATCAAAAAAGAGTTGAGTATGCCAAAAATGCACTTGAAGAGAAGATATCATCAGAAAAAGCAAACCTTATAGATACGCTAGAGACATTTAAAGATTATGCAAAAGACAACAGTCATAAAAGATTTGAAAAAGATTTGCAAAAGATAGCTGTTGAGATAGAAGAGTATATACATAAACTAAAGGGATAGAGATGCAAAACAATTTGGCATTTTACGAAGAGGCATACCAGAGTTTAAAAAACTCTTTTTTGTTTGGTAACTTGAGTGAAAATACACTAAAAGAGATAATAGATGAGTGTGAAGAGGTTTTTTGGAGAAAAGGTGAGAGTATAGAGCATAATGCAGGTATGAAACATATGTATGTCATCATCAAAGGTAGAGTCAAAATCACTCAGATAGACCCAGAGAGTGGTAGAAGTTTGGCTCTGTTTTTGTTGAGCGAAGGAGATATATTTGATGTTTTTTCTCTTTTGGATGGTGAAGAACATATAGTTTTTCCTGTACCTCTTGATAATGTATCTTTGTTATCTATCCCATTGCCTAGAGCTAGAGAGTGGATAGAGGCTCATCCAGAATTTAACAAATCATTTCTTCCATATCTTGGTAAACAGATGAGAGCATTAGAAGAGTTTAGCCAATCTATAGTGTTTTGCGATACGACAACAAGGTTGGCAAACCTTATACTAAAGCATACAGACAGTAGTGATAACTCTAACTCTTGCTATCCTGTAAAGCTTATCAACAATCTATCTCATGAATCTTTAGCAGAGATGATAGGCTCTGTTCGTTCAGTTGTATCTACTCAGATACAAAAGCTCAAAGATGAGGGTATCATCATATCCAAAAGAGGGCATATGGCAGTAGAAAACTTAGAAAAACTTATGAAAAAATGTAATGTATGGAGTGCATGAAATGAAGTCTGAAGATAAAGCATTTGGATTGTGGAGTGTTGTACTTTTGGGTATAGGCTCTATGGTAGGAGCAGGGATTTTTATAGTTATAGGACAAGCTGGTTCTATGGCTGGTAATTTGGTATGGGTATCTTTCATCTTTGGAGCTTTGGCAGCACTTTTGAGTGGGTATTCTCTAGCAAAGTTGGCTACAGCCTATCCATCAAGAGGTGGTATCGTTGAGTATCTAGTACAGAGTTTTGGAGAAGGTGTGTTCTCAGGTAGTGCAGGGGTGCTTTTTTATCTCTCTCAACTTATAGCCATAGCAGCAGTTGCCAAATCTTTTGGTGCGTATGCAGATACTTTTATCAAAGGTGATTATGCCAATATCTTTGCCTTGGGTATAGTTGCTACTTTTATACTTATCAATCTGATAGGAGCATCATTAGTAGCCAAATCAGAGAGTGTGATAGTTTTTATCAAACTGATAGTGTTGGTAGTATTTGCCATCTTGGCACTTTTTTATGTAGATCCCAAACTTTTGTACCCATCAAATGATACACATATAGATGGTGTGTTTTTTGCTATAGGATTGACATTTTTTGCATATCAGGGGTTTAGTGTGATTACCAATACTGTTGAAGATATGGATAATCCTCAATCCACAGTACTAAAAGCTATGGTTATAGCTATATCTTTGGTAGCTGTTTTGTATATACTTACAAGTTTGTCAGTGTTGGGTAACTTGCCTCTGCCTGAAGTGATAAAAGCAAAAGATTATGCTTTGGCACAAGCAGCACAGCCTATATTTGGTTCGTTGGGATTTAAGATTATGGCTGTGACAGCTTTGTTTGCTACAGCTTCAGCGATCAATGCAACACTATATGCAGCTACAGAGATAGGATACACTTTGGCAAAAGAGGGTAATTTGCCAAAAGTTTATACATATAGCGTACATAACTCTTTTGAAGGACTGATTATAAGTGGATTGTTGATAGTGCCTATGATACTGTTTTTAAATCTTTCAGAAGTCACCACTATAGCAGCTGTTGTTGTGCTTATCATTCAAGGTATCACACATATAGGACATCTGTTTCGCATCAAGCAAACCAAAGCCAATATCTTTATAGTCTTAGGGGCTATTGTGAGTATGTTTTTGGTAGCTGGTATTACTATATATCACACAAGCAAAAGTATGCCTTTACTTGGCTTTTATGTTATGGGTGCTTTTTTGTTGGCACTGTTTATAGAGGTCTCTTTAAGACTTTTTACAAAAAGAGTTATCAAAAAACAGTCAACTTTTAAAGATAAAGTATTACAATAAACAAAAGGAGTTTTATTATGCGTAGTATAAGTAAATCTATCATATTTGGTTTTAAAGAGATTTTAAACTGGCACACTATGAAGTATATTATCATCAGTGGGCTTGTAGTGACACTTTTATGGTGTGGTATAGGATTTGTTATATGGGATCAGCTTATAGCTTTAGGCTCAAAGATAGTGGAACTTGTTCCATTTTCTATGATCAGATCCAATGGAGCATGGATGCTCTCAACATTTTTATGGTTTCAACTTACTTTGGTGACATTTGCTCTGTTTTTTGCATTTGCTGGTAACTTGATACTTAGAAAAGTATCCAAAGAGAAGTATGCTATGGTTTCATTCTTGATACTTTTAGCTTCAGCACTTTTTTGGGGTGTTGTTTGGGTATTTGAAGGCGATTATATCTATGCTCAGTTTCTCAAACTGATGACTTGGTTGCCATTTGAGACAGTGGAGAAGGGTATAGCCGCATTGATAGGTCTTTATATCATTTATAATGCAGTAGTAGTAAGTATGCTCTTTTTTACAAGTATCTTTAGTAAAGCTATAGTTGAAGATATAGAGATAAGAGAGTTTGCCAATGATGAAGTAGTAAGAGACAATGTCTTTAAAACTATCAGATATACCATCAAAGACAGTTTGATATTTGCTATACTTTCACTCTTGGCTCTGCCTTTGCTTGTAGTGCCTGTAGTCAATATCTTGGTTCAGGTAGTGCTTTGGATATGGTTGGTTAAAAACACTATAGGTTATGATGCACTATCGTTGAGTCATAAAAATGTAGATAAAGAGTTGTTTAAAAAGTATAAAAAAGATATATATATCATCAGTTTTATAACTGTTATGTTCAACTTTGTACCGGTTCTTAATATCTTTGGACCATTCTTTGGTATGATAGCACTCTTCCATCATATCAAGTATCATACAAAAGGATAAGCTTTTATCCTTTTGGTATATAACCAAAACCTAACCTACTTTTAGCTATAATCGCTCTTAATTATGTCAATATAAAGAGGATATTATATGTTGCTTTTTACACCAGGACCAACCCCTGTTCCAGAGTCTGTTAGAGTAGCGATGGCTACACCTACACTTCATCATAGAACACCAGAATTTGAAGCTATATTTAAAGAAGCTAGAGAGTTGCTTTTCGAGCTTATCCCTATGGATGAGGTTGTTATGATAGCATCTTCGGGTACAGGTGCTATGGAAGCCTCCATCATCAATCTGTGTCACAACACTTTGTTAAATGTCAATGCAGGTAAGTTTGGAGAGAGATTTGGTAAGATTGCCAAAGCGAGTGGGCTTGGCAGTGTAGAGATAAAACACGAATGGGATACTCCAGCTTCAGTTGATGAAGTGCTTGATGCACTCAAAGCTAACTCTGATATAGATGCAGTAGCTGTACAGGTTAGTGAAAGTGCAGGTGGACTTAGACATCCTGTTGAAGATATAGCAAAAGCTATCAAAGAGTACAACAAAGATATCATGGTTATAGCTGATGGTATCACAGCAGTTGGAGTAGAAGTTATAGACACTACACACATAGATGCACTCATAGCAGGTAGCCAAAAAGCTCTTATGTTGCCTCCAGGACTTGCTATCGTAGGACTTAGCAATGATGCTATAGCCAAGATAGGAGATGGTAAAGGTTACTACCTAAACTTAGCTTCAGAGATAAAAAAACAAAGACAAAACACTACAGCTTATACAGCTGCTACCACTTTGGTTATAGGTGTAGTAGCTATTCTTAAAGAGATCAAAGCCAAAGGTGGGTTAGATAAGCTTTATGCCAATACAGAAAGATTAGCAAATGCTACTAGAGCTTCACTTCAAGCTTTAGGTTTGCATATCTATCCAAAGTCACCAGCAAAATCTATGACTACTATAGATGATATCAATGCCAAAGAGATAAGAGATTTGCTCAAAAGTGAATATGGTGTCAATGTAGCAGGTGGACAAGACCACTTAAAAGGCAAGATTTTTAGAATCAACCAGATGGGACTTATAGAGCCTTATGAGATGGCATGGGTTGTAAACTCTGTTGAGTTGGCTTTAGCTAAACTAGGCAGAAGAGAGTATGATGCTACTGCTAGTAGAGTATTTAACGAAATATATTTTAATCTAAAAGAGGCATAATGGTTTACCAACACGAGATACCAAGCAGGTCAAAGCTATACTTTGCCAAAAGTGCCAAACTCAAAAGAGAGATAGAAAGCACAACAGCTTCAACACTAGAAAAGATGGGATATGAAGAGATAGTAACACCTCTTTTTTCATATCATCAACACGAGAGTTTTAGTGACAAAAAAGGGTTAGTGAGAGTAGCAGATGAGCAAAACCACGAAGTGACTCTCAGAGCTGACTCTACAGCAGATGTAGTTCGTATCGTGACCAAAAGACTTGGTAGAAGCAGTGCAACTAAAAAATGGTTTTATATCCAACCGGTTGTAAGTTACCCAACTACAGAGCAGTATCAGATAGGTGCAGAGGTTATCGGTGGAAGTTTTTGTGATGCACTCAATGGTGCTACTAAACTTTTAAACGACTTGTCTATAGATGGTATTATGCAGATATCAAACATCAAGATACCTCATATACTAAACCAAAAGTACGGTATATCTTTGCAAACACTTCAATCTATGCATATCGAAAAAATCCTACAGAGTGATTTGGAGTGGATAGATGCACTTGTTGGTATCAACAAGATAGAAGATTTGCAGGATTTGGATATGTTTCCACACGATATCCAAGATGAGTTAGTAGCTCTAAGAGAAGAGGCAAAACATATAGAGTATAACAACATAGTAGTATCACCACTTTTTTATGCACAGATGAGATATTATGACTCTTTGACATTTAGGGTATTTAAAAACAATGCACTTTTGGCAACCGGTGGGACTTACACTATAGAAGGTGTTGAAGCTTCAGGGTTTGCGATATATACAGATGAGTGTATAGCTATAAAAATGGATAATCAATAAAAGGGACAGTATGAGTAAAGCAGATTTGATAGTAGGTCTTCAATGGGGAGATGAAGGTAAGGGTAAGATAGTTGACCATATGGCTCAAACACACGATTATGTATGTAGGTTTGCAGGTGGACACAATGCAGGACACACTATAGTCATAGATGGGAAGAAGTATGCGCTTCATCTTATCCCTTCAGGTGTACTTAACCCAAAAGCCAAAAACATAGTAGGAAACGGTGTTGTTATATCTCCAAAAGATTTTATCAAAGAGATGGAGCAGTTTGACAACTTAGAAGGCAGACTTTTCCTTTCAGACAAAGCTCATGTTCTTTTGCCATATCACGCTATGATAGATCAAGCCAGAGAGAGAATGAAAGGCGATAAAGCTATCGGTACTACAGGTAAAGGTATAGGACCAGCTTATGGAGACAAGGTGGCTAGAGTAGGGCATAGACTTGGAGAATTGCTAGAGCCTAACAAGCTTACAGATAAGATAGTGGCATTTTTTGAGATGAACAAACCTGTATTTGATGCTATGGGTGTAGAAGCTCCAACAAAAGATGAACTTTTAGCTGAGTTGGAAGGGTACAAAGATGTGTTGGCACCATTTATATGTGATACTACGCAAATGATGTGGCAAATCCTTGATGAAGACAAAAAAGTCCTTCTTGAAGGGGCTCAGGGTACTATGCTTGACATTGACCATGGAACTTATCCGTATGTGACATCATCTACTACTGTTAGTGCAGGAGCTTGTGCAGGACTTGGATTAAATCCTAAAGATATAGGAGAGGTTACAGGTATAGCAAAAGCTTACTGTACTAGAGTAGGAAATGGACCATTCCCTAGTGAAGATTTTGGTGAAGATGGGGAAAGACTTAGAAAAAACGGACATGAGTTTGGTACAACTACAGGCAGACCTAGAAGATGTGGATGGTTTGATGCCGTTGCTATGAGACATGCTGTTAGAGTAAACGGAGTTGATCAGATAGCATTGATGAAGCTTGATGTTTTAGATGGTTTTGATACTATCAAAGTGTGTGTGTCTTACGAAGTTGATGGCAAAGAGATAGACTATGTGCCTTATGATTTGGAAGATGCAAAGCCTATCTACAAAGAGTTTGCAGGATGGAACAAAACAGAGGGCATAAGAGCTTTTGATGAGTTGCCTAAAAATGCACAAGATTATATAGTAGCACTTGAGGATATGGTAAAATGCAAGATAGGTATTATATCGACAAGTGCAGAGAGAGATGATACTATCATAAGATAAACCAAACAAAGGGAGTAAAGATATGAGATTAAAACCACAACAAACGAGATTTGTAGCTAGTAAGATAGGTATAGATCTTGCCAACGCACCATTTGTAACTCTCCCAAAAGGTAAAGATGCTGTTGTTGAATCAGCTAAAGCCATCATAGATGAGAATCTAGCTCAAGAGAGATTGCTTGATGAAGAGGTAAAAAAGATACTTGAAGAAAATTATGATGAGATAGAGTTTCAACATGCTGATGAAAGACAGCTTTTCTTTATGATCAAGAAAAAGATGGCACCAAAATATGGTGTGATTATGGATTATGATGATAGATACAACGACCTAGCTCATAAGATACTAGATGATCTTTATGAGAACTATCTAGCAGAGTATGATGTGAGTGAAAACAAAGTTAAAAATGTTATTTTTAAGTCATTTAAGGCATTTGCAGATGCATATGAAGAGATAGATGATATCGTTTATGAGAAGATAAAAGGTATGAAAAAAGAGGTAATTCCCGGATCTCAAGATTATGAGTTACTGTATGAGAGGCTCTACCAAGAAGAGTTGGCAAAAAGAGGTATGTTATAGGAGTGTGTAGTATGCAAAAAGTGAGTTTATATTTTGAAAATGGTCTGTTTTTGGAGGCTAAAAGTTTTGGAGCAGAGGGTACTAGTGTAGGTGAAGTTGTATTTAACACATCTATGAGTGGATACCAAGAGATAGTAACAGACCCTAGTTATGCAGGTCAGTTTGTTACATTTACTATGCCAGAGATCGGCAATGTAGGGTGCAATGCACAAGATATGGAGAGCAAGGGAGCTTACTGTAAAGGTATCATTGTAAGAAGTTATCAAGATAGACCATCAAACTTCCGTTCAGAAGAGAGTTTAGCTCAGCTTTTAAAAAGAGAGGGTGTTTTAGGTATTAGTGAGATTGATACTAGATTTATCACTAAGATGCTTAGAGATGAAGGTGCTATGATGATGGTAGCATCTACTACTACACACGACAAAGATGAACTCAAAAAAATCCTTGAGTCATCTCCTCGCATAGAAGAGATAAACTATATAGAACAAGTAAGTACAAAAGAGGCTTATGTTCATGATGCAGGTAGATACTCTACAGCTACATTTGAGTATGAAAAACCTCAAACTAGCAAAAAGATTATCGCACTTGACTTTGGAGTCAAAAGAAATATCCTCAATGAACTAACTCATGCAGGTATGGAAGTCAAAGTTGTACCAAACAGTATAGATGCTCAAGATATTATAGATAGTTTCAAAGCTGGTGAGATTGATGGTGTGTTCCTCTCAAATGGTCCTGGAGATCCACTTATACTCAAAGATGAGCAAGAAAAGATCAAAAAACTTATAGAAGCCAAAATCCCACTTTTTGGTATATGTTTGGGGCATCAGCTACTCTCTATCGCTCACGGATACGATACATACAAGCTCAAGTTTGGACATCACGGTGGTAACCATCCTGTGAAAAACTCTATCACAGGAGCTGTGGAGATAACAGCACAAAACCATAACTATAATGTACCTGATAACATCACAGAAGTAGCAGAAGTAACACATATAAACCTATTTGATAACACTATAGAAGGTCTTAAGTATAAAGACTCACCTACTATGTCTGTACAACACCATCCAGAAGCAAGTCCTGGACCTCATGAGAGTGCTTATATATTCTCAGAATTTGCAAAAATGCTATAAAGGATAGATATGAATTTAGCGATACTTTTTGGAGGCTCTAGCTATGAACATGAGATAAGCATAGTCTCAGCCATCACGATGAAAAAAGTACTAAAAAAGACAGATATCACTTATATATTTGTAGATAGTGCTAGAGAGTTTTACCTTATAGATAGTGACAAAATAAACTCAAAGCTTTTTTCATCAGGTGAGTACAAAAAAAGCAAAAAGCTTACACTTAAAAAAGGTGGATTTTTTATAGATGGTATGCTTGGAAGCAAAAAAGTGCCTTTTGATGCACTGCTAAACCTTATACACGGAAGAGATGGAGAAGATGGCAAGATAGCATCACTGTTGGAGTTTTTTGATATCCCTTATATATCGCCAAGAGTAGAAGCTAGTGTACTATCATACAACAAGTTATATACTAAATTTTTAGCACAAAATTTAGGTGTAGATGTGGTTGATTTTATCCATCTTAACAAAAACGACAAAAGAGAGTTTGATGTTGAGTATCCTGTTATCATCAAACCTGTAAGACTTGGTAGTAGTATAGGTGTTAGTATAGTTAAGAGTGCAGATGAGTTAGATTATGCTTTGGATGTGGCATTTGAGTTTGATGAAGATGTATTGATTGAGCCTTTTATAGAAGGTATCAAAGAGTACAATCAAGCAGGATGCTACAGCAATGAGTGGCAACTTTCTATCGTAGAAGAGCCTCAAAAAGAGGAGTTTTTGGATTTTGAGAAAAAATATATGGATTTTTCAAGAGACAGCCAAGTGCTTCAAGCTGATATCTCTGATGAGCTTAAAGCAAAGATTCAAGATAGCTTCAAAAAGATATATGACCCACTTTTCAAAGGTAGTATCATAAGATGTGATTTTTTTGTTATAAATGATCAGGTACTACTCAATGAGATAAACCCAATCCCAGGTTCTATGGCAAACTATCTTTTTGAAGATTTTGAGGGTATGTTGCACTCTTTGGTAGCTAACTTGCCAAAAGAGAAAAAGATCCCTGTAACATATGAATATATACACTCTATTCAATCTGCAAAAG
>Ga0256843_1003640_pt1 | contig 10629 bp, 5 predicted proteins | sample AlvinellametaG_FD_191572 | JGI IMG/M metagenome (GOLD analysis project Ga0256843, IMG submission 191572) | Pompeii worm associated microbial communities from hydrothermal vent at the East Pacific Rise, Pacific Ocean - Alvinella | ecosystem: Host-associated > Annelida > Integument > Unclassified ... | reverse complement strand
ATTAGCAATATTAGCATGACTCCTGTCTTTTTCATAATATCATCTGCGGTGTTTGATATAGACATTAGTGCAATTTATAATATATATACTTTTCGGAATTAGGAATCATATTTCCTATAAATTATAAGAACAGAAATAAAATATAAAAAAATATAAAAATATAAATAAAAACATAAAATTTAAAAAAATTAACAAAAATAAAAGAAATCGAAAGACATATATACTTCATAAGGAATAAGGAATCATATATCCTATTTAATTATGTGGGTGATTATGATGATAAAACTTCTATACAAAGGAGAGATCATAGAAAAAGATCATTCGATTAAGAAGTCATCATCCTCTATAACCCTAATACAAACTAAAAACCATAATATAATTGTCGACACATCCACAAAAGACAAAAAAGACATTATAATAAACGAACTAAGAAAATTAAAGTTGGATGTAAAAGATATAGATGTTGTTATCAACACACACAGACACAGGGGGCATATTGAGAACAATGAGATGTTTAAAAACGCTGAAATATATGCTTCTTCACAGGAAAGTATAATAAACTACAACGGCTGTGAGTTGTATTCAAACATAGATGAGGTTGAAGATTACACTCCTATCGAAAAATTTCAAGATGATGAAATAACAATATTAAAAACCCCGGGACACACTTACGGCTCCATATCTATAATCTATGACAACTACATTATAGCAGGAGACACAGTTCCATTAAAAGACACTATCTTAAAAGATATTTTTCCCAGCAAGATCGTTGATTACAGGGCTACTAAGGGAAGTTTAAGGAGGATAAAATTACTTGGGAAGCATATCATAACTGGACATGATGGTATAATTTATAAAAATGAATACTTAAATTCGATATAAATCCACTATATAAAAAGAAAAGTATGCAAAATACCCATAAAACTCTCATTTCTGGAAATATTTTTTGAAATATAACTCTTAATATTGCACATTTTGTAGTTTTTTTATATTTAATACATACCCACTAATCACAACTCTCTTAAAAATTTAAAAATTTTTAATTTAAAATATATATCTTACAATTAAAGTATTTAGATCTACTTGTATAGTGGATAAATATTAAAATAGATTGCATAAATTAAAAATAAATTAAATTAAAAAATAGATAGAAAGTGTTAAAAATTTTAAATTTAGATTTAAGTTTTTATAAAAATTAGAAGATTACGGAGGAGAGATAATTAAAAAAAGAGCATTGTTAATTTTAAGAAAAGATAAAAAATATGATGGTAAAAGCATTGGAGAGTTGAAAGAATTGGCAGAGGTTTTATATAGGCCAATTAAATCGGTTGTTCAAGTTAGAAAGCCAGATCCAAAGTATCAAATAGGTAGTGGATTAGTGGAAAAGTTAGTAGAAACAATAAAAGAAAATAATATCGAAATAGTTATAATTGGGAATATATTAACTCCTTCTCAGAAGTATAATTTAGCAAAAAAATTTAAAGTTGAAGTAATAGATAAAGTTGAGCTTGTTTTGAGGATATTTTATAAACATGCCCGAACCAAAGAGGCAAAACTGCAAGTTAGATTAGCAGAACTCCAATACGAGCTTCCAAGAGCAAGAGAAAAAGTCAGATTAGCTAAAATGGGGGAACAGCCGGGATTTGGAGGTTATGGAGATTATGAAGTTGAGAAATACTACCAACAAATAAAAAAAGAAATCGCAACAATAAAAAGAAAGTTAGAAAAGGTTAAAGAGCATAGAAAAATTGCAAGAAAGAGTAGAGAAAAATTCGATTCTGTAGGATTAATTGGATATACAAACGCTGGAAAAACAAGTTTATTAAACATACTAACAGGAGAAAATAAAGAATCCAAAAATCAGGTTTTTACAACGTTAACCACAACAACAAGGGCGATAAAAGGTATCAAAAGAAAGGTGTTGATTACTGACACAGTTGGATTTATGGATGATCTTCCTCCGTTCATGATAGAGGCATTTCTATCAACAATTGAAGAAAGTGCAAACAGCGATTTAATACTGATAGTGGTTGATTCTTCCGATAGTGTTGAGGAGATCGAAAGGAAGTTAAAGGTAAATCATGAAATTTTAAGTAAAATTAACTGCAAATCCCCAATAATTACCGTTCTTAACAAGGTAGACAAAATCTCAGAAAAAAAGAAAAATGAGATATTAAATAAACTTGAAAGATACTTAGTAAATCCAATATTTGTTTCTGCAAGATATGGAGAAAATATCGATCTTCTCATTTCAAAAATCTTAGAAAACTTAAATCTCTCAACAGGAACCGTTGAAACCTGCGATCCAAAAGTTATATCTTATCTTTATGAAAACACAGAAATAATAGAAGATATAATAGAGGGATCAACACATATTATAACATTTAGAGCAAAAGAGAAAGATGTAAATAGAATACTAAAAACACTGAACACTTCAAAATCGGAAAGATAAAAACAGAAGGTAAGAATAAACAGATCTAAAATTTTAAAATAAAAAATAAATAAAAATATTTAATAAAAAATATAAAAAAGGTGAAATTGTGAAAATAAAACCCGAATGTGCTATCTGTATAGTTAGGCAGGTTGTTGAAGTTGTAAAAGAAATATCAAGAGATGAAAGTGAGCAATTTAAACTCATAAAAGATACAATGTCTGTTATTACAGAGGTTTATGGGGAAGATGCAGTTCCTGCGTGGATGGGAACTGTGGTTCATAGGCATTTAAAAAAGATTAGTGGAAACAGCGATCCTTACAAAACATTAAAAGAAAAAGCCAATAAAATAGCACTTAAATATTTGGAAAAAGTTAGAAAAATGAGTGATGAGGGAGATGATCTCGAACGTTTAAGAAAGAAGGTTTTGGCAGCAATTGCTGGAAATGTTATTGACTTCGGAGCTTACAGTGTAGAAGTTGATATTGAAAAAATGATCGAAGAAACCCTAAACGGAACGTTGGCGTTAGATAACAGTAGAGAACTATTGGATGATTTAAAAAATAAGGATGTAAAAAAAGTTTTATATATCTGTGATAATGCAGGAGAGATAATATTTGATAGGGTCTTAATGGAAGAGATCAAAAAATATGGAAAAGAAATTGTTGCAGTTGTTAAAGGAAAGCCAATATTGAACGATGCTACATTAGAAGATGCGAAAATTGCAAAAATTGATGAGATTGGAAGAGTTATAACAACAGGTTCAGACATAATAGGAGTTATCTTAGAAGAATGCTCTTCAGAATTTATAAAAGAGTTTGAAACAGCAGATATAATCGTGGCTAAGGGAATGGGCAATTATGAAAGTTTAACAGAATATGAAGACAGAATAAAAAAACCAATATATTATATATTAAAGGCAAAATGCAAACCAGTTGCTGATCATATAGGTGTTAATGTAGGAGATAACGTGCTCTTAAAAAGATAGTCAATAAACCATCTAAAAAATCTAAATTAAAAACTAAAAATTTAAAAAATTCTTATCCAATTTTGAAAAAGTCGCTTAACTTTACCTGCTTACTTTTATCATTCTCAAATATTGAGTTTATTCCTTCTCTGATGATTTTTAGTCGCTGTTTTATATAGTTGTTTACATCATACTGCTCTGCCATTTTTTCAGCAACATCCATATATTTTTCAACAGCCCCTTTTGAAACTGTAAGAATAAGCTTTGATCCACACTTTGGGCATTTTCCTCTTAATGGAACCCTTCTGAATTTTGCTCCACACTTGCATCTAACTGACTGTCTCGAAAAAGCCCTTAAATTACCTATTAAATCAGGAATAAAGTGGGATTGAATAACTTTCTCAGCAACATCTTTTTCATCCGTAGCCCTAATTTTTTTTGCAACAAGCAACTGAGAGGCGGTTTTTTCCAACATCGAACCAAGTGTTTTATATGCACAAACCTTCGGCCCTAAGTCAATTCTTGACGTCTCATGAGTGTAGCCAATCCCCTCATACTGCTCTGGCTTTCCCAACCTATCCTCAACCGTCTCCATAATGTCTTTAACCTCTTTTGGAGAAGGCATCTCTAAGGTTTTTTCATAAAACTCTAATGGATAACTCCACATCGTATCCATGTTATGAACTTCTCCATCAACCTCCTTCGGATCTAATATGGTTGTTAAGACCAACGGAGCATCCATCTGTCCTCCTCTTTTGTCTGGCAAGAATTTTTTAGAGAAGTTTAAGAATGCATCTAAAAGTAGGAAGAAACTGTCCTCATCTCCATCACATTGATATGTTTGAATGTTCTCATTTATAACTACGTTGTGATACTTTTTAGCATTTAAGGAATAGATAAATTCATCCTTTGATTTTATTATTTCAACCTTTTTAACTTTTACAATCCAACCAAAGTTATGTTCTGTTAAATTATCATTTATTTTTCTGTTTTTATGCAATTTATAGATCATCTGCTTTCTTTTTAAGAAAAATCCAATCTCCTTAAAGAATATATCACAATAACATCCAGCTATATTTAGGGCATAAATATTCGATTTCAAAACTGTCCAGTAAGTTTTAATTCCATATCTATTTAGAAGTAAATCAATATCCTCTAACAACATTTTATTTACACCATAAACAGAAATTCTCGGTTTTGTATTGGAAATGCTTCCCTCTACATCAAAGTAGGCAGATAACATTAATTTAACCTTATCTTTTGGCAATTTAAAAATAAATCTTGGAATTCTCTTTGATTTTACATTTTTACCAATTTTTAAAACTCTTGTGAAGAATAAATAAACAACTCTTGATGATAAGCTCAATTTTCCTTCTTCTTTGCTCTCATATATGTTTATATCTCCAAATGCCTCTTTTATGGATTTTTTAATATTTTCCCTAATTTCTTCTTCTGAATTTGAGAAATTTATGTGATAGACAGTTTTTGATTTTCTTGCATATCCTTCAGAGAGATAGTAGCCAATAAGCTTTAATAAGGGTTCAATTTTAATAATCCTATTAATATTCGTTTTATCATCTTTAACTGCAATATAACAGTTTTTTGGAACTTCATCAATTGTTAAATTTGATTTTTCTAATAATATAAGAAGTTTATCTAAGGGTATTGTATCATATTTTAAATATTCATCTAACTTCAACTCTCTAATTAATTCTTTACCAATATTTTCTTTAATCCAATTACTAATTCCTATAACTCTTAAAATACTCCACAGATCTTTAAACTCTTCTTTTGAGAATTCTTTTAATAAGTCGAACTCCTCTATATTATCTTCTTCAAAATCAATCTTTGGAATAAGCATTAAGTCCCCTTCTTTAACATCCATACCTAATTTCTTAACAAATTTGCCATTTTCATAAACCATAACTGGGTGATCGTGGGTTGTTATAAACTCTCTGTTTCCATCTAACGTAATCTTTATTTGATGATTTGGAGATTGTATCTTTATAACATCCTCAATATTTGTTAAAACTACTTTTTTACTTTCTGTATCGAAAGAATAAACTTTAACATTTTTCTTCGGCTTTCTTCTGACGAATGCATCGTTTTCAAAGACCTCGTATTTTTCATCAAACAACTCGTATAGTTCTTTTAATGTAATTCTCTCAACATTTCCATCTATATTTACTAAAATCCTTGTATCCCCTGGAAAGCAGTTTCTTCTCTTTGCAGCGTGGAAGTAAGGATGGGCATAACCAACTCTTGCCTCAGTATAACCAATTATTCTTCCAACCATACCTGCAGATGTGTGAGGAGCCATTCCGATAACTAAATGTCCAATTAAATCCTTTTTCTCTTTTACATTGTAAAATCTATCCATATTATAGAGTTTTTCTAACAACTCATCTATAAAGTTTGCAACCTTCACAAAATACTCTGCACAGTTTTCTGGAATTATAACATCCTGTGGTTTTAGTTCAACAACCTGCTCTCCATCAACCAACTCTCTGCCATGTATGTCTTTATCATAACCCAACTCTCTAAGCTTTTCAACACCAACATTTATTTCATTTGGTTTAAAGTGGGTTATTGGAACATCTGTGCAGTCAAATCTTGTAGTTCCATCCTTAAAGACATAAACCTCATTCATTGCCCTTAAAATTGCTTTTTCTAATGGCTCAACGATCTTCTGCTTTGATGTCATCCCCTTAATACACTTAACATCTCCTGGCTTATTTATTCCCAACCTTTTTAACGCATTATACCAATAATCTTTTAGAGGAGCTTTTATCTTTCCAAACTTATTTAACTCCACCTTAGTTCCGCAAAATGGGCAAACTCTATATAAAGAAATTTTTCCACACTTTGGGCATATGGTATATGAAACATCAATATCATCTGTATTGTTTTCCTCAACTGCTTTGTTTATTAACCTAACTTGTCCTCCAGCGTTTCCTATTGGGAATAAACCATTAACTGGGGGCTTCATCTTTCTTGGGGCAGCTTTCTCTGGTCTTCCCATTCTTGCTCCGACATAAACATAGGTGTTTCTTCTAACTTCAAAAGGAGATAACAAGTTTACGAAATGGATAGAATTTTTGGCAGAGTTTGCAATTTCTTCTATATTTTCAACTAAATCCTTTTTATTCTCAACATCAAACCCAAGAGAGTAGAGTAAAGGATAATACTCCTCAATTACAACCTTTTTATTTCTAACTAAATGACAGCAACCAATTAACTCTAAAACCCTCTTTGCCTTTTTATCATCTTCCGTTTTTAAGTCAACAATCCAAACTTTTTTTCCTTCAAAATTATCTTCTTTTCCTTTTAAAAGCCAGTTTCTTAGTAGTATTATCTCCTCTTTACTAACATCGTGCCAGTGGTATGTAAATCTTGGATGGAGAGGGGTCTTTGTCTCTAAGGCAAATTTCACTGCCTCATCTGGTTTTGGGTTTTTTATAAACTCTTCATTGTAGGAGATATTTTTTGATTTTAGGAGTTGTTCATACCACTCCTCACACCAACAACTTGGTAGGAGAGGATGGTTATTCTCTAAAAAATCACCATAATTAACTAAAACATCTCCCAAAAATAAAATTTCATCAACTCTATTTCTCAATTCAATTGCTTTTTCGACTGTTTCAACTCTAACAACATCTCCATTTTTCAAACGAACAATTGGTGGCTCAATACTATCAACTGGCACAACACATGTTGCTTTTCCGGGCCTTTCTGTTTTAAGTTGAGTCCCAACTGCCATAAATTCATCGACTAAATACATCAATGCAGGATGAAAACCTTGCGTAGCAAAGCCAGTATTTCTACTCCTTCCATATCTCAATCTAAATCCTCCAACCTTTGAAGGATGGGCAAAAACAGGTCTTCCAGCAATAACTTCACTTATAAACTTTTTATTTGCTTCTATATTAACATCTCTCCAGTATCCTTCTAATTCTTCATCGTTCTCTTCATCTATCTCTTCATCTTCCACTTTCTCCTCTGATTTATTATCATCTTTTTTACCCTTTAGATCTTTAAGCCAATCCCATCCCTCTATTCCCAATTTATCAACGTGTCTCAATATTTTTGGTGCTTTTAGCAAAACCCCTTCAACTAAAACCAATAAAGCTCCTCCCCTTATTTGATTTGTCTCAACTCTCGGAAGATCTCTATGTCCGGAAACTTCAACGTTATCTGTTGCTTCTCCTGTAATCTCTATGGGAATATTTCTTATAGCAGTTCTAATTTCATCTGCGGTTGGGCTGTATTGAAAACTCCCAACTTCTGATTGATATAACTCAACCTCCTCAACATATCTCTCGATCTCATCTTCCGTTGGTTTGTATTTATCTAAATTCATAGCTTTTCTTACGAAATCCCCAACTAAAACCGATAGGGCTTGAGCAGTTCCTCCTGCACTTCTTATTGGCCCTGCATAATAGATTGCTAAATATTCAGTTCCATCTGGATTTTTTTTGATCTTAACATCTGCGATTCCTTCGAGTGGAGCAGCGACAATTCCTTCCGTTAAAACCGCAAGTGCAGTTCTAACCGCCTGTTCCGCCTTTTTTTCTTTATCAAAATTTCCAAGTTTTCCCTCAACGATCTCCTTAGCGATCTCTAAAGAGGCAGGTTCTTTTCCAAGTTCTTTTACCAACTCTCTTATTCGTTTTGCCACACCTTTTGGCCCAACTAATCCTTCAACCCTATCTGCCATATCAACAGCTAAGGGAATTTCTACTTCATCAGTAGGATCAAATCCTTTGTTTCTACACTCTTCTGCTATTTTGTAAAGTTTTTCGACTTCTTTTACAATATTTTCAAAATATTTTCTCATATTTTCTGAACATGCAACATGAATCATAACCATCACTCATATATTTGAATGTTAAAGTTAATATATTGACATAATTGCAATAATAATGAAAATAATAGTGGGCATAACATCAGATATTATAGGTTATAATCCTTTATAGCAATTTTGTATTTATAAAATTAACACTTTGAATTTAAGCTTGATCCAGAACCAAAGAATGATAACCAAATAAAAACAAAAATTTAAGAATAAAAATATTTTAATCTTATTTGCACATGTTATATAGCCCAAATATTTTGATATATATTTTATCATTTACCCTTTTGTTATAAACTTAAAAAAGCAAGAAATATAATCAAGAAATATAATAAAGAAGAGTGATAATATATACAATTTATATTTTTAAGATTCTCGATAAATTATCAAATTTTAGATAAAAATGACAAAAAGCTTTTAACTTAACACATTTTGTTTTATTATTTTTATTTTTATTTGCAATTTTATTGATTTTAGTTAATTCCTTAAATGTTAAAATAAGATGTTAAGATAAAAAGAGGTGAAAGCATGAACAGAGATTTGCTTGAAAAATGGGATAAGGAACATATTTGGCACCCATATACACAAATGAAAGAATATAGGGACTCAAAAAATCTGATCATAGAGCGGGGAGAAGGAAACTATCTAATTGATATAGATGGAAAAAGATATTTAGATGCTGTTTCTTCAATATGGTGTAATCTCTTTGGACATAGTAGGAAAGAAATAATCGACGCAATAAAAAAACAGGCCGAAAAAATCTGCCACTCAACACTATTGGGAAGTGCAAATGTTCCCTCTATATTATTAGCAAAAAAATTGATAGACATAACTCCAAACCATTTGACAAAAGTGTTCTATTCTGAAGATGGAGCAGAAGCCGTAGAGATCGCGGTTAAAATGGCATACCAATACTATGTATTAAGAGGAGACAAAGGGAGGAATAAATTCATCTCAGTTAAAGAAGGATACCACGGAGATACTGTTGGAGCAATGAGTGTCGGAGGAAGTGAACTCTTTCATGGAATTTTTAAACCTCTTCTTTTTAAAGGGTATCATGCTGATCCTCCTTACTGCTACCGATGCAAATACCACTCATTTAAAGACACTGATGAGAGAAATGAAAAGGGTTGTGATATGCGTTGTTTAGATGAGATGCTCGATCTAATTGAAAAAAAAGCAGATGAAGTGTTTTGTGTTATTCTTGAAGGAGGGATTAGAGGATCTGCTGGAATGATCCCGTTTCCAGATGGGTATATTGAAGGAGTAGCAAAGGCATGTAAAGAAAATGATATTATATTTATTTTAGATGAAGTAGCCACAGGATTTGGAAGAACTGGAAAGATGTTTTTTTGTGATAACGAGGATTTGAAAAAGTTAGAAAAACCAGATATTTTATGTCTTGGAAAGGGAATAACAGGAGGATATTTACCATTAGCAGCTACATTAACCACTGATGAGATATATAACCAATTTTTAGGAGAGTTTGGAGAAAGTAAGCAGTTCTACCATGGCCATACATATACAGGAAACCAACTCTTATGCTCAGCCGCACTGGCAACATTAGAGATATTTGAAAAAGAAAACGTTTTAGAAGAAATACAACCCAAGATAAAACTTTTACATGAAAAACTAAAAAAGTTAAAAGAACTCGATCATGTTGGAGATGTGAGAGGAAGAGGATTTATGATAGGAATAGAACTTGTAAAAGATAAAGAAACAAAAGAACCATACCCTTATGGGTATAAAGCTGGTTATAGAGTTGCTGAAAAATTATTAGAACGAGGAATATATATGAGACCAATTGGAAATGTAGTGATCTTAGTCCCACCACTTTCAATAACAGAGGAAGAGATTAACTATTTATGTGATTCACTCTATGAGGCAATAAAAGAGGCAGATCTATAATCCTATTTAAAAATTCGAAAGATGGTGTATATGGAGATTGGATTAAGTGTTGAGGCAGAAAACAAAGTTGGAGTATTGCATAAATTAACTGGAATTATATATGAGCTTGGGGGTAATATAACCTACACTCAGCAGTTTATAAAAGAAGATCAAGACGTGGGATTTATATATATGGAAATAGAGGGAATAAAGAACTTAACTCTCTTGAATGACAAACTTAAAGAATGTAAACATGTAAAAAGATTTGAAATTCACAATTCTCTAAAAAAGATATATGGTAAGAGGGTTATTATTGTTGGGGGTGGAGCACAGGTTGCAGAGGTTGCAAGGGGGGCTATAAGCGAAGCAGACCGACACAATATAAGAGGAGAGAGGATAAGCGTAGACACTCTCCCGATCGTTGGAGAGGAAAACTTGTATGAGGCAGTTAAGGCAGTAGCTACCCTCCCACGAGTAGGAATTTTAGTTTTA
>Ga0256843_1003639_pt1 | contig 10633 bp, 11 predicted proteins | sample AlvinellametaG_FD_191572 | JGI IMG/M metagenome (GOLD analysis project Ga0256843, IMG submission 191572) | Pompeii worm associated microbial communities from hydrothermal vent at the East Pacific Rise, Pacific Ocean - Alvinella | ecosystem: Host-associated > Annelida > Integument > Unclassified ... | reverse complement strand
GTTTTAACGACCTTGTTAAAAAAACTCAAAAAGGCATAGAGGTTGTTAAAAAGGCAGAGCCTAAACCTGAAAAAACCGAAAAGCCTGAGAAAAAAGAAGAAGTTAAAAAAACTGAGCCTAGAATGGAAAAACCTAAACCTAAACCGAAACCGCAGCCGGCTAAAAAAAGAGAAGAAAAAGAGCTTCAGATTAATGTCGATTTAGCGGATATGGATGTTATTGAAGAAAACCAGGTAGAGCTTCTGGATCTTTATTTTAACGATATTAACATGAAAAATGACGATGAGCTTGAAGAAAAAGCAAAAACTAAAACTCAACAGCAAAAACAGAAAAAAACACAGCCCGTTAAGAGAAAAAAACCTAGTGAAGGCGGAATAACAAAAGAGGGCATCAAAAAAAGAAAGAAAAAAAAGAAAAAAGAGGCAGAAATCAAAACAATATCAATACCTAAAGAAGTAAGAGTTTATGAGTTTGCAGAAGCAATAAACAAACCTTTAGAAGAAGTAATCGAAGCTTTAAGAGAACTCGGCGAAGAAAGAGACAAAAACGACTTTTTAGGCGAAGAATATATTGAAACGCTGGCTGAAGAGTTTGAAGTGCCTGTTGAAGTTTATGATCCTTTGGCAGAATTTGATTATGTTAAAAAATACGATTCAGTGCAAGACGATGAAAAAGATTTGGTAGAAAGGCCTCCTATCGTAACAATTATGGGTCATGTAGACCACGGTAAAACATCACTCCTTGATAAAATCAGAAATTCTCGCGTAGCAGCAAAAGAGGCCGGAGGTATCACACAGCATATCGGTGCTTATATGGTAGAAAAAGACGGCAAAAAAATTACTTTTATCGATACTCCTGGACATGAAGCGTTTACAGAAATGAGAGCAAGAGGTGCCGAAGTTACCGATATAGCCATTATCGTTGTTGCGGCAGACGACGGGGTTATGCCACAGACAAGAGAAGCGATATCACATGCTCAGGCGGCGGAAGTTCCGTTTATTGTGGCTGTTAACAAAATAGACAAACCTCAGGCAAATCCTGATTTGGTTAAATCACAACTGGCCGAAATGGGAATTACGCCTGTAGAATGGGGCGGAGAGTATGAATTTGTAAACGTATCGGCAAAAACCGGAGAGGGTATAGACGACTTACTTGAAACTATTCTGCTTCAGGCTGAAATGATGGAGCTTAAAGCCAATCCGAAAAGAAAAGCGAAAGCCGTTGTAATTGAAAGCAGAGTGGAAAAAGGAAAAGGACCTGTTGCTACTATAATAGTTAAAAACGGTACGCTTAAAAAAGCAGACAGTTTTGTGTGCGGTAAAACATACGGAAGAGTAAGACTAATCGTTGACGATCTCGGCAAACAGAAAAAAGAGGTAAAACCTGGAGAACCTGCGGAAATTACGGGATTTGACGAAGTGCCTATGGCAGGTGATGTCCTTGTGGCGGTCGAAAGCGACAAAGAAGCAAAAGAAACGGCTGAAAAATGGAAAACTTTCTTAGAAGAAAGAGAAAAATCAAAATCAACAAAAGCGACTCTTGAAGATCTGCAGAAAATGATACTCGAAGGCGAGCTTAAAAAACTTCCTGTTATTATCAAAGCCGATACTCAGGGAAGTGTTGAAGCTATTAAAGGCAGCCTTGCAAAACTTAGAAATGAAGAGGTTAAAGCAGATATCATTCACAGCGATGTAGGCGCCATTACCGAAAATGACGTTATTTTGGCAAAAGCCAGCGAACCTCACGCTATTATTTTAGGATTTAATGTGCGTCCTACAAGCGGAGCTAAAAACAAAGCGAAACAAGAAGGTATTGAAATCAGAACGTATTCGATTATTTACGATTTGATAGATGACGTAAAAGAGCTTCTTTCAGGTCTTATGACGCCTAAAGTAACTGAAGAAGTAACTGCCACTATTGAAGTAAGAGACGTTTTCAGCGTTCCTAAAATAGGAACAGTTGCGGGATGTTACGTTCAGGACGGCGTTGTTCACAGAGGTGATTTTGTAAGAGTTATCAGAGACGGTGTGGTGATTTACGATTCTAAACTGGCCAGCCTTAAAAGATTTAAAGACGACGTTAAAGAAGTCGGAAAAGGCTTTGAGTGCGGTATTATGGTAGAAGGATACAATGACGTTAAAGTCGGAGATATTCTTGAAACGTATAAAAAAATCGAAGAAAAAGCTTCTTTTGAAGGATAATAATGGGCAAAAGTATTAAAGTCCAAAGAAAAGAGTCTGTTTTAAGGGAAATTATCCCTGAAGCTCTTTCACAAATGAACGACGGAAGAATAAGAGGCTTAAGCGTGGTAGATGTAGTATGTTCAAGAGACGGAAGCGACGCTAAAGTTTATCTTGAAAAAAGCTATCTGAACGATAAAGAGCAGCGTGCAAGTTTAAAGCAGCTTAAACAGGCCAGAGGCTACATTCAAAACTACTGTCTTAAAGCCACCGGATGGTTTAAAGTTCCTAATCTCAGTTTTACTTTTGACGAACTGCTTGAGCAGGAAAATAAAATGGAAGATCTGTTTAATAAAATATCTAAAAAAGATAAATGATTTTTGTAACGGATCTCGATAAAACACTCTTACGGAGTGATCTCTCGCTTAGCGAATTTACTAAAAATACCTGGAACTCCTTTCCTTTTTCTTTAACTATAGCAACCGCCAGGAGTTTTAAAGGCTCTACGACACTTTTAAACGGTCTAAACTTAAAACATCCTTTAGTTTTATTAGACGGTGCGATGATTGCCAGTCCTGAGGGAAAAATAATAAAGATTAACGATATAGATAAAAAAACCGGCGATGAAGTAATAAACATTATAGAAAAAGAGTTTGACGAAAGGCCTTTGATTGTAGGATTTGAAAATTTCGGAGACGAAAAATTTTTATATCCTAAGAAGATTAACAAATATCAAGAAGAACTGCTGCAAAACTATAAAAACGACAGCAGGGTTTTGAATATAGAAAATTTAAGGGCGTTAAAACATAATCTTAAGATGGTGTATTTAGGTGAGGAAGACGTTCTTAAAAGAATTGAAAAAAAAGTAAAAGAGCTTTTTAATTTGGAAACAAAACTAAGTAAAGACCCGTATATGGAGTGTTGGTTTTTGACGCTTTTACATCCTTTAGGAGACAAAGCGCATGCTTTAATGGAACTGGAGGAAATTATGCAAGTCGATAAAAAAAACGTAACGGTTTTCGGGGACAGTCTGAACGATATCGGCATGTTTGAATATGCGGGTAAATCCGTTGCCGTTAAAAACGCTCTTGATGAAGTCAAAAAAAGAGCGGATATAATCCTGCCGCATACAAATGACGAAGACGCCGTGGCAAAATATCTTTCTGAGTACATAAACTAAAACTTCAGAATATTTTTATAATCACTCAAAAATGATATAATTAAATAAAAAAGGGAATGAATGAACAGAAGCGAATTAAACGATATTATTAAAAATATTGTTGAAGATAACGGATGCGAACTTTATGATATAGACCTCAGCGAAGAGGGAGGTCATAAATATTTCAGAGTTTACATTACGAAACCAGGAGGAGTGAGTTTAAACGACTGTGCCAAAATAAACAATCTTATCTCTCCAATATTTGATATAGAAGACCCGGTTGAGGGAAAATATTTTCTTGAAGTAAGCTCACCAGGACTTGAGAGAAAACTCAGTAAGCCAGAGCATTTTGAAAAAAGTATCGGTGAAAAAGTAAAAATAACGACAAACGACGGAACCAAAATAAAAGGCGAGCTTAAAAGCTTTATTGATAATGTTGCTGAAATAGGCAAAGAAAAAGTAAATTTCGATGATATAAAAAAAGCAAAAACATATATTGAGTGGAATACTTACAAATACGAAGATAAATGAAAAGTGTAAAGTGAAAAATGAAGAATTACATGTTTGATCTGATTATAAACGAAGCATGGAAATATCAGTTTTTGACATATCCAAATCCTGCCGTAGGAGCAGCCGTAATAGTAAACAATCAGATTTTTACAGGCGTCCATAAAAAAGCGGGAGAACCCCATGCGGAAGTGAATGCGTTATGGAAAGCTTTTAGGGCTTTTCATAAAACGCCCGAATTAAAAACTTCACATGAAATACATGAATTTTTACTGCAAAACCATAAAGGCTTTTTTAATAATGCAAATGTTTTTGTAACGCTTGAGCCCTGTTCTCATATAGGAAAGACGCCTTCGTGTGCCAATCTTTTAAAACATCTTAAACCAAAAAGCGTAAATATCGGATGGCCGGATCCCGTAAAAGGGCACGGAGGAGGGGCGGAAATACTTAAAAATGCAGGGATTGATGTTGAAATATTAAACGATAAAAGATGTTTTGATTTAATAGAGCCGTTTATAAAATGGCAAAAAAGATTTGTGTTTTATAAACTGGCTCTGACAATGAACGGGGTAATTACCGGCGGATATATAAGCTCTGATAAATCACTTAATTGGGTTCATCAGGTAAGGGATAAAATAGATCTGTTGGTAATCGGAGGCAATACGGTCAGAATTGACAGACCGACCCTTGACGCCAGGAGAATAAACGGTAAAGCTCCGGATGTTTTAATATATTCCAAAAATGACGGTATTGAAAGGGATATCCCTCTTTTTAACGTAAAAAACAGGAAAGTTTTTATCGAAGAGACTCTGGAAAAAATGAACGATTACAAATTTATAATGATAGAAGGCGGAGAGAGGCTTTATAACGAAATCAAACATACGGTGGACTGGAAAGTGTTTATAGTAAGCCCTAAATTTGCCAACAGGTTTAATTTCAGAAGCGAAGACGAATTTGAGATACTTCATACAAACCGTTCGGATGATTTGATAATTTTCGGGAGATAAGATGGACGTTAAAATATACGACAAGCTGGCAAAAAGATATGATTTGGCGACAAAAATTGTGAGTTTCGGAATTGAAGAGCTTTGGAGACGGATGTTTGCAAAAGAGATAAAAAAGCATATAAAAAACGGGATATTAATTGACGTTGCAAGCGCAACGGGAGAGATGGCAAAGGCTTTGGATTTTGACAGGATGTATCTGATAGAACCGAGTGCCGAAATGGTAAGAGTTATTGTTGAAAAATTCCAAAAACTCGGATTTAAAAAAGAGGATTTTGAAGTAGTGTTTGAAGAGAGCCCTCATATCAGAATGAAAAAGGGCCAAAAAGAAATTATTATCATTCAAGATACGGCTGAGAATGTGAAAATAGAAGAAAAAGCGGATTTGATTACGGCTTTTATGGCGCTTAGAAATTTTGATGATTTAGAAAAAGGTATGGAAAATTTAAAAAAATCTCTAAAGCCCGGAGGATATTTTGCAATTGTTGAAATGGTGAAAAGCGACAGCCTTTTTGCAAAACTGATACTTTGGTATATGAATAAAATATTGCCGTTAATAGCGGGGATGATGCTTGGAATGAAAGAGGAATATAAATTGCTGGGTAAGAGTATCGATACGCTTAAAGAGGATGAAATAATAAAAAACTTAAAAGGGTTTGGCATTGTCAAAAAACAGAAACTTATTTTTCCTATCGCAACTTTAATAATAGCGAAGAAAGATGACGGATAGAGTATTTGAAATAAATATTGCTGAAAATATCGAAGTTGTTATAGATTCCAGGTTTAAAATTAAAGGATTTATAGAGTTTATAAGACTTTCTTTTAATAAACTGGAAATAAACGACAATCAGTATAAAATTTATTTTGACAAAAAAAACGTCAGAAAACACAAGCTTCTTTTGCAGGCTGTCGCCAATATGTATAAAAAACAAAAAGGGGAAGATGAAAATCTTCTGCATAAGCTTCTTTTAAACTATAAAAAAGACCTGGTTATAAAAATAAAAAAATACAGTGTTACTTTTGATGAAAAAGCCATTTATATAACAATAAGAAAACTCTCAAGCAAAGAGTTCGAAATACTTTTTGCCAATCCCAAAAAGCCGGTTTACAATTATATTAAGGGTCTTTTTCTGTTTGACCTTATTGATATGTCTGCAGACAGGCTTGTCGTTACTTTTAATGAAGAGTCTCAGCGAATCGTAAGCGCTCTGGCCTCAAAACATTCGATTATGGGTTATAAAATTATATTTAATATTGATGAAAACGAGTTTTCGTATTCAAAGTCGTTCAGTGTGGAAGGTTCGCTTAAAGAATATCTGAACAAGGTAAGAAACGCTTTGGAGCTTTTTGGAGTTTCTACTATATATGAATTTGATAAAATCAAAAAAGAGTACAGAAGGCTCGCAAAAAAATACCATCCCGACGTTCACAGGCAAAAGCCGGAATTAATTCAGAAAATTTACGCCAAAAAATTTACAAGGGTTAAAGAATCTTATGAGCTTCTTGAAGAATATTACAATCAAAAGGTTAAATAATTACATCCATTCAAGCAGTTTTTCAACTTCCTTTACTTCATAACATTTGATACTCTCTTCCAGAGGTCTGCTCGGAACAATTGCTTTTGAAAAGCCGAGATTGGCGGCTTCTTTTATTCTTTGATCAAGTCCCGGCACATCTCTTATGTCGCCAACAAGACTTACTTCTCCTATAAAAACGCTTTCTTTGCTTATTTTTCTGTCCCTAAACGAGCTGACTATCGCAGCCATTACGGCAAGATCGGCTGCGGGTTCGTTTATTTTGATACCGCCGGTTACGTTTATAAATACGTCGTACTGATTAAATGGGAGATTGAGTTTTTTTTCAAGCAGGGCTAAAATCATATTAAGTCTTGCCAGATCGAATCCCGTCGCGCTTCTTTTAGGTATGGAGTAGCTCTCACTGACTAGTGCCTGTACTTCAAGTACTATTGGTCTCGTCCCTTCAAGTATGACGGTAATGGCGCTTCCCGGAAGAGCTTTTTTGCTGAAAAACGATTTGTTTTTCGCACTGGCAAGTCCCTGTTTTGTCATTTCGAATATTCCTATTTCGCTTGTTGATCCGAAACGGTTTTTAAACGCTCTTAGAATTCTAAGCTCTCGGCTTGCGTCTCCTTCGAAATATAAAACGGTGTCCACCATATGTTCAAGCACTCTCGGTCCTGCAATAGAGCCTTCTTTTGTTATGTGTCCTATTATGAATACCGGTGTTTTGCTCTCTTTTGCAACTCTCATAAGTTCAAATGTGGCTTCCCTGACCTGTGACACGCTTCCGGGTGCGGATTGAAGGTTTTCAGAATATATGGTCTGTATGGAGTCGATAATAACCAGCTCATAGCCTTTTTTTATTTCGTCTATTATGTTTTCTACGATGATTTCCGGCATTAAATATAAATCTTTGTTTTTAACTCCTAGTCTGTCGGCTCTGATTTTAATCTGTCCGGGGCTTTCCTCGCCCGCAACATATAAAACTTTTTTGTTTATATTTCCGGCGAGTTTCATCATTAGAGTGGATTTTCCGACTCCCGGGCTTCCTCCTATTAAAACGAGGCTTCCGGGCACTATACCGCCTCCTAATACCAAATCAAGTTCGCTGTCTCCGGAAGTAAATCTTTCAATTTCTTCTTTTTCAATTTCTTCAAATTTTAAAACACCGGCTTTTGGCGAGGAAGATTTTTTGTTTCCTTTATCCTCGCTTACTTCTACGAATGTTTCCCAGCTGCCGCATGCCGGACATTTTCCCATCCATTTAGCACTTTTGTATCCGCATTCGATACATTCAAAAACTGTTTTTTTCTTAGCCATTTATCGCTCTTTGTATGTTGAGGTTGTAATTAATCATCTCCTGTGTGCTGGATATCAGCAGAAGATATATGACTCTCCAAGTGATTATCGATACAACAAGGAGAATAATATAAAGCAGAATAATCCATTTATGTTCGTTTAAATCTATGTTGTCTTCATTTTTAAATTTTACGGTTACAAGCCCTATGAAAGCGAAAATTATTACAACTGATCCGAAATAAAAAATGATATCAGTCATAAAGTCCCTCTAAAATTCCTTCTATAAACTCTTCTTTATCAAATTTAACAAGATCGTCAGGTTTTTCTCCGACTCCTACAAACAGTATAGGAAGTCTGAGCTCATTTGCTATTGTAAATACGCTTCCCCCTTTTGCGGTTCCGTCCAGTTTTGTAATAATAACTCCGTCGACACCGACTATTTCTTTAAAAACTTTTGCCTGGTTTATTGCGCTGCTTCCCTGTGTTCCGTCAATTATCAGAATGATTTTATGAGGAGCCTTTTCATATGCCTTTTTTGCAACGTTTACGATTTTTTTAAGTTCGTTTTGAAGATTTACTTTATTGTGCAGTCTTCCGGCCGTATCGATTATCGCAACATCTATGCCTTTTGCTTTTGCGCTGGCTATCGTGTCGTATGTAACAGCTGCGGGGTCGTGTCCCTGTTTGGTTTTAACGATGGGAATATCCAGTATTTCCGCCCATTTTGTAAGCTGTTCTATAGCGGCGGCTCTGAATGTGTCCGCAGCGCCTAAAATTACGCTTTTGCCTTCTTTTTTAAATTTGTTGGCAAGTTTTGCTATTGTAGTTGTCTTTCCGGCTCCGTTTACGCCTATTATTAAAAATGTAAACGGTTTGTCGTCTATTTTTATTTCGTTGTTAGGAGTGTCAAATATCCATAACAGTTCTTTTTTCAGTTTTTCCCTGCTTACTTCTTCCGGAAGGTTTTCTATGATTTTTTCAACCAGATCATAATCCATATCCGATTCTAAAAGCGCTTCTTCTATAAGCTCTCTTGATAGTTTTTCTTTTTTTTGGCTGCCTACTACGCTTTGAAGCGCCTCTTTTGTTTTATTAAGACCTTTTTTTATAAATCCAAGCATTAAAATCCCTCCGCTTTTAAAATTTCATACGGTGTAAAATTTTCATATTTTACCGTTTTGTTTTTATCCAGTACTATGATAGTCGGGTAGTACTGTATATTAAAATATTTTTCTAAATACGCTGAATCGGTTTTATAATATTTTACGTTTAATTTTTTTAATACCAGCTCCTGCGCCTTTGAATATGAGCTGTTGTTATCGAAAAGTATTACCGTTTTTGTTTTAGGGTAAATAAGTTTGTTTTCTTTAAACTTCAATGTGAAATTATCAAATGTTATTTTTATTATGTCGTTTTCTTTTTGCGGTTTTTTTTGCTGTGACTGGTTTGTTTCTATGTTTTGATGATTTTCTGCCGGTTTGGTGTTTTTTGAACAGCCCGCTATAAAAATTATAAGAATAAATGTTAAAATATATTTCAATTAAACTCCTTTTTCGTAATTTTATCATATTAAGGCATAATAAATGGCAAAAGAAAATATGAATGAAAAAAACACATTCAGAAAAAAATGTTTAAAAATCTCAAAATACAACAGGTATTATTATTCTAAGAAAATCGGCTGGAAACTTTATGAAGTTTGTAAAAGACATAAAAATATTCTTTTTTTCATTCCGATGAATACCGAAGTGGATATTCACTGGGTTTTAAGAAAGTTAAGAAGAGAAAGAAAGAATATTTTTGTCCCGTTTATGGAGGATTTAAGCTTTAAGATGGTAAAATATCAATTACCGCTTGTTAAAAAAAAATTTTCAATACTTGAACCTGTCAATAAACAGAAAACTTTGCAGAAAATTGATTTGGCTGTTGTTCCCGTTGTAGGAATAGACAGCAGTTTCAAGCGTGTTGGATTCGGAAAAGGAATGTATGACAGGTTTTTTTCAGCACTTGGATACAAACCCAGAATCGTTTTTGTGCAGTTGAGGTTATGTTACAGCAAAGATGTGATTACTGATATATTTGATGTCAGGGCAGATGAATATATAAGTTTTAATATTTATAAAAGGAGAAAAAATGAGTGTACTGATAATTTTAGCCGTTATGATATTATCCGTTCTCGCGGGATTTGTCATAGCAAAAAAAATGGATGCGGCGAAATATGAGATTTATGTAGAGCAGGCTAAAGCAAAAGCAAAAGCTATAGAACATGAAGCCGAAATTTTGCTTGAAAACACGAAAACAAAAGCAAAAGAGATGGAGCTTGAGGCAAAAAACGCTTATGAACTGCAGGAAATGAAGCTTCAGCAGGAGTATGAGAACAAATTAAATGAGATACTTAAAAAAGAGCAGGAAATTGAAGAGCTTATAGAAAAACATATGAAAAAAGACGAAGAGCTGCAAAAAAAACTTGATGCAATTTCAAAAGAAAGAGAAGCTGTTGAAAAATTAAAAGAACAGTACAGACAAAAACTTGTAGAAGCTCAGAAAATTCTAGAAAACGGTGCAGGGCTTACCAAAGAAGAAGCAAAAGAGATACTTCTTAAGAAAACAAAGGAAGAATTAAGAGACGAAACAGCCCACCTTACAAGAAAAATTCTTAAAGAAGCTGAAAATGACGCAAAACGAAAAGCCGAATTTATAATCGCCCAGGCTACAACCAGATATGCCGGAGATTTTGCTGGAGAAAGACTGATTAACGTTGTACCTATAGGCGATGATGAAATGAAAGGCAGAATTATCGGAAAAGAGGGTAAAAACGTAAAAACACTTGAAATGGTAACGGGATGCGATATTATTATCGACGATACTCCCGGAGCCGTAACGGTCAGCAGTTTTAATATCTACAGAAGACAGATTGCGGTAGAGACGATTAAGAGACTTGTAGAAGACGGAAGAATACAGCCTGCA
>Ga0256843_1003638_pt1 | contig 10635 bp, 9 predicted proteins | sample AlvinellametaG_FD_191572 | JGI IMG/M metagenome (GOLD analysis project Ga0256843, IMG submission 191572) | Pompeii worm associated microbial communities from hydrothermal vent at the East Pacific Rise, Pacific Ocean - Alvinella | ecosystem: Host-associated > Annelida > Integument > Unclassified ... | reverse complement strand
TTAAGTAAAATAATTTTAACAAATTCACGAAGTTTTTTCTTTTTTTATTTATTTTTTTTCTTTTTCAAAAGTCTCGGGTTCAGGTTTGAATTCAAGAAATTTCCGACAACTTTTTTTTTCTACTTTTTCAAAATTAAAAAATTTCAAAAACTAGAAAAATTTTTCTTTAGACAAGGAAGATTTTTCTAGCTGTATAAATATACTGTGAAAAATCTAACACAGTATAAAGGAAAATTTTTCGGTTTTTTATATTTTCTCTAGGGCTGGTAAGGAGCCATCGGCTATGTAATCAATCAAAGCTCCACCACCCGTAGAAATTCAATCTACATTTTTTTCTAAACCAAGTTCAAAAATTACATCCGCTGTATCTCCACCACCGGCGATAAAATAATTATTCGGATTTGCTAAAATTTCCAAAAGATATTTTGTGCCCGCCGTATAACCAGCTTCATAAAATCCCAGCGGACCATTAAAGAAAACAAATTTTGCTGACTTCAATTTTTCCTCAATTTCCCAAAAAGCATTTGGTGAAATATCCAAAATATTATCATTTTTTTCAACCTCTGAAATTTCTTTCTCAACCCTTTCACCTTTTTCAGTTTCCACAATCACAATATTCGGCACAAAAATATTTTCCTTATTATATTTTTCTAAATCCAGAAAATTTTCATCATAAATTGACTTCCCAATTTCATAGCCAAAAAATTTGAAAAAATTATTTGCAATTCCACCGCCCAAAATATTCAAAGAAAATTTTTCTGAAATTTTTTCGATTAAAGGCAGTTTTGTTTTTATTTTTGCACCGCCCAAAATCGCTACTGAATTTTCTCCTGGTTTTAAAATTTTCTGAACCTGCTCAATTTCTTTTTCAAACAAAAGTCCAATATATTTTTCTTCAAAAAATTCTGGCACTCGAACCATTGAAGCATGCTCGCGATGAGAAACTGAAAAAGCCTCATTCACATAAATATCTCCCAACTCGGCAATTTTTTGAGCAAAATTTTTATCATTTTTTTTCTCCAATTCTGACTGACGCAAATTATCTAAAAGCAAAACTTCTCCATTTTCAATTTCTGAAAAATCCTTGAAATTTTCTGGAAATTTTTTAAAAGTATTTTTATGAAATTTTAGGACGTACCTGGTATGTCCCAAAAGTCATTCAAAGACTTTTTCTAAATTTTGTTCTGGGTCGCGGCCGATATGCCCTATTAAAATTACTTTTGCTTTTTGTTCCACCAAATATTCAATCGTTGGCAGAATTTTTCTCAAACGAAAATCTGACTCAATTTCCCCTTTTTCATTCAGTGGAACATTCACCCCCACTCGCACCAAAACTCTTTTTCCTTCTAAATTTTTTGCTTCTTTTATACTTTTTATTTTTTTCATAAAAAAATTATAACATAAAATATTTTTAAATTTTTAATAAAAAAATTCACTGGCTTTACCAGTGAAATATAAAAGTTAAAAAATTTAATCCCAACTCTCAACCATCAACAAATCTTTTTCACTCTTTGGAAAATCTTTTCAAATCTCTTCAGTAATAAAAGGAATAAATGGATGAGCGAATTTTAAAATATTTTCCAAAGCAAACAATAACAAATATTGCTTTGCTTCTTTTTTCTCAGTTCCATTTTTTATATCATCCTTTGTTCCCTCCAAAATTTTTGAAGCAAATTCATCTCAAATATAATGATAAATTTTTTCAGCGGCCATATAAAGTCGATACTCTTCAATATCTTTACCAATATCCGCCTTAAATTCCAACAAATCCGCAATTACCTTATTTTCCTCATCGCTCAATTTTGATTTATCAAAATTTTCGTAATCAAAATCTTGAGTATTTTCATAAACAAATCGAGCAATATTTCAAAGCTTGTTTGAGAATTTTTTGTAAGCACGCACCTTATTTTTATCCAAAGGCATATCTCGCCCCGGTGTATTTCCCACAATGAAAGACATACGAGTGGCGTCAGTTCCAAATTCATCAGCCAACTCGATTGGAGACAAGGTATTTCCTTTTGATTTCGACATCTTCTTCCCCTTTCCATCTAACACCATTCCATGCAAATAAATATCTTTGAAAGGAACTTCACCAGCCAAATACAAACCAAACATCACCATTCTTGGCACTCATTTGAAAATTAAATCTCTACCAGTTTCCATCACATCAGTCGGATAAAACTCTTGAAAATCTTTACCATCTGGATAACCCAAAGTCAAAAGCGGTCATTGTCCTGAAGAAAATCAAGTATCAAAAGTATCAGTATCTTGAACTCAACCTTCACCTTCCGGTCTTTCTTTTTGTACCTTAATTTCTTCATTTTCTTCACCTTTATTTCTAAACCAAGCCGGAATCTGAATTCCTCAAACAATCTGTCGAGAAATATTTCAATCAATTGGATTTTCCATTCAATGCCTGAAAGTTTTTTCAAATTGCTTTGAAACAAAATTCAATTTTCCCTCATCTAAAGCTCTCAAAGCCATTTTTGTCAAAGGCTCCATTTTAACAAATCATTGGTCCATCAATTGTGGTTCAATAACAACACCTGTTCTTTCACAAACCCTAACAGCATGAGTGTGTTTTTCTTCCACCCTTGTCAAAAGCCCCTTTTCCTTTAATTTTTCGACAACCTTTGGTCGTGCAATATGAATTTTCTCTCCTGCAAATTCCCCTGCAATATCCATTAAACGACCATCCAAATCAATCACTTGTTCGTATTCCAAATTATGTCTTTGAGCAATTTCAAAATCTGTCGCATCGTGTCAAGGAGTAATCGTCATTACACCAGTTCCAAATTCCATATCAATAGCTTCGTCTTTTAAAACTGTTCCCGTAATTTTTCCATTAATTCATTCAGCTTCAAAAGTGTCACCTTCTTTTCAATCTTTGTACCTTTCATCATCGGGATGCATCACAACATATTTATCACCAAACTTTGTTTCTGGCCTTGATGTTCCAATTTCAAAAGGTCCATACTGGAAATAATAAAAAGGTTCAGTTCTCTCTTCAAATTTTGTCTCAATATCAGCCAAAGATGTTTTAAATTTTGGATTTCAATGAATTGACCTTTTTCCTCGGTAAATCATTCCGTCCTGATACATTTTTATAAAAGTATCTTTTACCTTTTCAACAATTTCTGGATCAAGGGTAAATTTTTCACGACTTCAATCACAAGATGTTCCTAAACGACGTACCTGATTTTCCATATTTGACTTATTCAACATCACAAAGTCGTAAATTTCTTGATACAACTGCTCTCTTTCCATTCCAAATCTTGAACGACCCTCTTTCTGCAATTTTTTTTCAAAAGTTCCTTGAGTTTCAAAACCTGCATGGTCTGCACCAGGTAAAAGCAAAACTTTTTTTCCTTTCATTCGGTGATAACGACCCATAATGTCTTTTAACACAAAGTCTGAACCGTGCCCGGCATGCAAATCTCCATTCGCATTTGGAGGTGGCAAGATAATAGAAAATTTTTCTGTCCTCTCTTCACCATTTATTTTTGGCAATTTATCTGGATTAAAATATCCACTCTCTTCTCAAATCTTATAAATCTCAGCTTCAAACTCTGAGGCCTCATAAGGTTTTGTATATTTTTGATTTAACTCTGTCATTTTTTAATTATAACATTTTATTTTTTTTTTTAAAAAAATAGAAAAATTTAAATACTAATTTCATCTTTTTTAGTTTTATTTTTATATTCTTTAGCAATTTTTATTCAAAAGAAAATAAAAATAAATAATAATAATAAAATCAAAACAATAAAATACATTTTTTTTTCAATAAAATCAATATAAAATAAAATCTTTGATTTTTTATTCTTAAATTCACCTAAAAGAGTAACCTTTTTAAAAGAATCATTTATCTCAAATTTTTTACGCTTTTTATCTTGAATAACAGGATAATATATTTTAATATTCTTTAAAAATTTTAAATTTTTATTATATTTAAAATAAATTATTCTTTTTTGTCTTAAAAATTTAACTTTAAAAATAGAGATATCATCATTAGATTTTATTTTTAAATATAAATTATTATACTTATCGTGTAAATTAAAATAAACTTTATTATTTAATGAATTTATTTCTAAATGTTTATGTGATAATAAAATTAACTTTTCCTCACTTTCTTGAGAATATAATTCAACATCAAATTTTAAACTATCTTTACCATTCATCTTAAATTCAACATCTAATCTATCAAAATATTTACCTTTATTATTCTCTATTCAATAGTAATTTTTTTTTAATCTAATAACTTCTGTATTTTCAATATTATTAAAAATTTTTTGTATCTTTTTTTTCTCTATTTTTTTAAAATAAAATTTTTTAATATCAATTGGGTCACTAAAAATAACTTTTATAAATGGTTTATCAGTATAATTAAATTCTAAAAATTCAGAAACACCTTCAGGAGCATTAAACACTTCTTTTTTTAATAAATCAATTTGTTTAAATTTTAAATTATCATCTGAAACTAAGACCTTATATGAAATTTTATAATTTTTTTTATTTGTTTGATAAAAAATTTTATTTAAATAATAACCATTTAAACTTGAATCATTTAAATTAATAATATACTCTTTATTATTCTTTTTTTGAAAACTAAAATCTATTATATTTTCTTTTTTTTTTATTTCTTCTTTAGCTAATTTCAAAAAATAAGGAATTTGTTCTTTTTTAAAATCTTTATCTTCAGCAATAATACTTATATTATTAACAAAACCATTCGTTTTTTGATAAATATCATCATCAATTTCAAACCAACCCTTTAAAACATTAGGTGTTACTATTTTGTAAAATTTAGCTTCTTCTAATTTTTTATCAATTTTTAAAATATTTCAAAATAAAATTAATAAAATAATAAAAACAAGAAATACAAAAATAAAAATATATTTTTTCATATTAATATATTTTACCATATTTCTTAAAAACCTTGTATTTTTTTAAAAATATGATATAATTTTTAATTATGTCACAAACTTACCAACCAAATAGAAGAAAAAGAGCTAAAACACATGGTTTTTTAACAAGAAAAAAAACTGTTGGTGGTAGAAAAGTTCTTTTATCAAGATTAAGAAAAGGAAGAAAAAGATTAGCTGTTCAAATTAAAAAATAGTATCTTTTTTTTTTTATTTTAAAAAATATTTAACTTTTACGTATCAAAAAAGGTTGAAAAATATAGACTTTCCAACCCTTTCTCTAAATTTTATGTAGAAACTTCTGAAAAAGTTCCTGAATGTGGGCGTTAAGGGACTCGAACCCCTGGCCTCCTCGGTGTAAACGAGATGCTCTAGCCAACTGAGCTAAACGCCCATAATATTTTAAAAGTTTATGGAAAACTTTATAATCGGCCAGCCTCCTCGGTGTCTGTTTTAAACACTAGGAGATGCTCTAGCCAACTGAGCTAAACGCCCGAAATACAAAGAGTATTTTATCATTTTTTTAAAAAAAAATCAAGTTAAATTTGTTGAAAAATATCATAAATATTTTTACTCGAATTTTTCTTGTAGTTATCAACCTCGAAGATTTTAATTTCTGGAATGGATTTTTTAATTTCCGCATTTTCTGAAAATCTTTTATTATAATTATCATTCACAAAAATTATTTCTTTTTCTTTATTTTTCTCCACAAAATCTTTCAAAAAATCAATTTTATATTCATCGGTCAAAATCACCTCATCAAAAATTTTATCCAAACCAAGCGCCTCAACTTTCTTTTTCTGAAACTCAATATCACCAAAAGTCAAAAGAATTTTTCTATTACTTCTTTTAAGAATCTAATGGAGTTAAAAGTAGATTCTTGATCATATATTTTTAAATATCTTCATCTGCTAGCTAAATCGATCCAGCACCACTTTTAATAAAAATGTTTTGCAACCACAAATAGTCTTGTGTCTTTACTTTCTGAAATCAGTATTAAATTTTAATCATCAAAAGTGGTGCTGGACTCATAATTTATCTTTTCGTAATTTTAAAGGACAAGAAATAGAAGTAATGATTAAAATTAATATTCTTAATCAGTTTTTGGAAATTTAGAAGTGAAAATGAATAAAAAAAGAAGCGATAGTGTTTTTTCTATGGTTTGAAGTTGGGTTGGTGCAACAAGGTCTGTTTTTATATAAAAAATCAAATTTTATTTAATTATTTCTTTCAAGCATAGCCAACTCTCTTTCAAGAAAATCAAGATCATCTCTTGCCGTTTTTAAATTTACTTTTGCATCTATTAAAGCATTCTCAACACTAGCTACCGGTCAATGTCACCCATTTAACAAAAATTGATTATATTCTATCTCTGCTGCAATAACCTGTTTTGTTCAGTAATTAATATCTGCTTCAGCACTAGAGATTTTATACCTTATTTCTTCTAATTTTCTCTGCTTTTCCGACTTTCGCCATCTTTCCTCTTTATTTTCATTTTCAGTATTTTTACCCCCACCATCTATATTTATATCTATGTTATCGAATGCCCTATCGATCACCCTAGTTAATTTTGATTCCAACTTTTCTAGCGCTTTAAGTATATCTTCTTTTGTGACCTCTGGTATCTCATACCCATCTTTTTTTGTTAATTTTTCTTCCATATTTTTACTTTCAAAAAAATCTTATTCTTCTTCCCTAAACGACTTAATCATAACATAAATAAACACTATTAACAAGTAGTTAATTTTCAACATATCAAATATTAGACTAATACTTGGTATTTTGAAAAACAAGAAAAAAAAGAAAAATAACTTTATTGATTATTTTCTTTTTGAAATTTTTCAATAACTTCATCTACTGTCATTTGTTTTGATTCCCCAGTATCTCGATTTTCCAAAGTAACCTTTCCAGTCTCAATATCTTTTTCCCCAATCACGATAAAATAAGGAAGTTTTTCTTTTTTGGCTTTTCGCACTCTTTTTCCAAAACCTTCATTTTCATCATAAAGCTCAACTCTAAATCCAGCCTCTTTTATTTTTTCAAAAATTTCTCCTGCCTTATCATTAGCAAATTCCCCTACAGGAATTACTGCTACTTGAACTGGAGACATTCAAAATGGGAAATTTCCAGCAGTATGTTCAATCATCACCGACATAAATCTTTCCAATGAACCAGCAATGGCTCTGTGAATCATTACTGGAGTCTTTTTCCCTCCATCCTTATCTGTATATTCTAAACCAAATCTTTTTGGCATACTAAAATCCAACTGAATAGTTCCTAATTGTCATTCTCGACCCAAGGCATCCTTAAACTGAAAATCTAATTTTGGACCATAAAAGGCCGCTTCTCCCTCAACAACTTTATAAGGAAGGTTCTCATCTTCAGCAATTTTCTTCATTATTTCTTCAGCTTTTAAAAACAATCCATCTTCAGCAATTAAATATTTTTCTGGATGTTTAGAATCATGAACTGATACAGAAACTCAATAATTTCCATCTTTTAACATTCCTAAAGAGGTATAAAATTCTTTAATAATTGAAACAATATTTTTAATCTCTTCCTCAATCTGTTCATCTGTAATAAAAGCATGGCCATCATCTTGAGTAATTGAACGAACTCTAGAAAGGCCTAACAACTCACCAGCCTGTTCATCTCGATAAACCATAGTTGTCTCCGCATATCTGATTGGTAAATCTTTGTATGATTTCGGTGAAGAAGCAAAAATTTGAGTATGGTGCGGGCAGTTCATTGGCTTCATAACAAATTCTGTATCAGATTTTCCCTTAACATGAAACAAATCATCTTTATATTTATCTCAATGCCCAGAAACCTTATACAAATCTGATTTTGTAATGTGTGGAATTGTTACCTTTTTTCAACCAAATTTATCTTGAATTTTTTGAATTCTTTCCACAACCAAATCTCTGAATAAAGTTCCCTTTGGGGTAAACATCGGCAAACCAGAACCAACCAAATCTGAAAAAGTAAATAAATCCAATTCCTTTCCAATTTTTCGATGGTCTCTTTTTTCTGCCTCTCTTATCATTTCTTCATAAGCCTTTAATTCTTCAGGAGTTCCAAAAGCCACTCCATAAATTCGGGTTAGCATTTTATTTTTTTCATCACCTCGTCAGTAAGCCCCAGCGATTTTTGTAAGTTTAAAAGCGTCTGTTACAATTTCTGAAGAATTTTCAATATGAGGTCCTTCACATAAATCCTCAAAATCTCCTGATTGATAGAAGGTGATTTTTTCTCCATTTTGAGAAATTTCCTCAATCAATTCTTTTTTGTATTCATTGTCGGCGAATTTTTCCAAAGCCTCTTCTTTTGAAACTTCTTTTTCTACAAAATCAATTTTTTGAGAAATAATTTTTTTCATCTTTTTCTGAAAGTCTTTTAGGTCGGCTTCAGAAATTTTTTCATCTCCAAAATCAAAATCATAATAAAAACCATTTTCAACTGCTGGCCCAATTGTGATTTTTGCTTCTGGATATTTATCCAAAACAGCCATAGCTAAAATATGTGCCAAGGAATGTCGGATTTTATAAATTTTATCTGTTTTTTCCATAAAGAAAATTATATCACTTTTATATTTTTTTACAAATTTTTCTATTTTTCAAAGAAAAAATGTTATAATATATGAATTATGAAAAAAACAAAAATTGTTACAACAATTGGACCAGCAACAAAATCAGTTGAAAATTTAGTAAAACTTTCAAAAGCTGGAATGAATATTGCAAGAATTAATTTTTCTCACGGAAGCCGAGAAGAATTAATTAAAATTGCCGAAAATGTAAAAAAAGCCGAAGAAAAAAGCGGAAAAATTATTGGCCTTTTACAAGATTTACAAGGACCAAAAATTCGAACAGGAGATTTTAAAGGTGGAGAAATTAGTTTAAAAAATAATTCTATTGTTGAAATTACTTCAAAAAATATTTTAGGAACTGCTGAAAAATTTTCTATTAATGTAAAAACTTTATACCAAGATACAAAAGTTGGAGATAGAATTATTTTGAACGACGGCTACCAAGAATTAAAAATCACCAAAAAAAATCCTAAAAGTAAAACTATTTTTGCCAAAGTAATTGCTGGTGGAAAAATCAAAGACCGACGAGGAGCTTCTTTCCCAGATTCAAACTTATCCCTTTCATCTTTAACCAAAAAAGATAAAGAAGATATCGATTGATTCGCTACAAAATTTAAACCAGATTTTATTGCTTTCTCGTTTGTAAAAACTGCCAAAGATGTAAAGGAATTGAAAAATATTTTGAAAAAGAAAAATTTAAATCCAATGATAATTGCCAAAATGGAAACTGCCGAAGGAATCCGAAATTTTGATGAAATCTTAAATTTAGTTGATGGAATTATGGTGGCTCGTGGAGATTTGGGAGTAGAATTTCCTGCAGAAGAATTACCGTTTTTGCAAAAAATGATGATTAAAAAAGCTAACCAAGCAGGAAAACCAGTTATCACTGCTACCCAAATGCTTGAGTCAATGATTCAAAATCCTGTTCCCACAAGGGCCGAGGTTACAGATATTGCCAATGCTATTTTGGATGGAACCGATGCTGTTATGCTTTCTGCCGAGACTTCAGTTGGAAAGTACCCTTTTAAAGCTGTAGAAATAATGTCGAGAGTGGCTATTGAAACAGAAAACGATATCAAAAGAGATTTTGAAAAAATTCATGTAAACGCGGGGTTACCTCAAGAAAATCCAAAAATTTCTGAAGTTATCACTAAAAATGCTGTAAAAACTGCTGAAGCTATTGAAGTAGAGAATATTGCTGTCTTTACTGAAACTGGCTATACTGCTTTAAATGTTTCAAAATTTAGACCAAGCCAAGATGTTTTTGTTTTTTCTCCGCATAAAGACGTTTTGAGAAAAACTTCAATTTCTTATGGACTTTTTCCAGCCAACGATGAAATTGTAACAACAATTTCTGAAGCAGAAGAAAATTCACGAAATTTCTTAATTAAAAATAAAAAAATGAGAAAAAATGACAATTTTGTTATTGTGGCTGGTATGCCATTCCGAAATTCAGGAAGTACAAATATTATTTATGTTTCAGAATTTAGAAAATAATAAATATAGAATAAAAAAAGAAAAAAGAAAAAAAAATGGATGAAAATTTGCTCCGCAAATTTTCATCCTATTTTTTAAAAATTATTTATTATCATCTAAAATATATTTATAATATATATTCGAACCAAAAACAGACTTAATAACTTTTCCACAACCTAAACCATTTCCTTTATCAACTAATTCATCCAAAGCTAATCACACAGCTTCATCTGTGTTTAAAAAATATAAATCAACGCCTTGATGGTTGTTGCTAGTATCACCAGGACAATTATTTAAATATTGATATTTGTCTCCATCATTATCATAAATAATATCTTTTCCATTTAAAGTAGAACCTTTTAATGAAAAATACTTTAATAAATTATTTTCAACTAAATATTTTATTGTTTTTTCTCCACCAAATTCAGATTCTAATGGGTACGTATCTCTATTCAAATCAATGGCTGAAAGTTTGAAAGCCTTTTCTATTTGTTTTATATCATTTAAAACTCTTGCTGCTCTTGCTTTATCTTGTTTTTCTTTAGGATTTAGAGCTAAATATGCTCCTGCCATTAATATTGCTAATATAGATATTACTATTAGTAATTCTATTAATGTAAAACCTTTGATATTTTTGTTTTTCATATACTA
>Ga0256843_1003636_pt1 | contig 10639 bp, 12 predicted proteins | sample AlvinellametaG_FD_191572 | JGI IMG/M metagenome (GOLD analysis project Ga0256843, IMG submission 191572) | Pompeii worm associated microbial communities from hydrothermal vent at the East Pacific Rise, Pacific Ocean - Alvinella | ecosystem: Host-associated > Annelida > Integument > Unclassified ... | reverse complement strand
AGCTTGCAAAAAGTCGAGCAGCTCAACATCCCCGACGTCAAAGATTTTATGGGCGATACGGTGCCCGCGCGTGTGCTAAGCAGCGACGAGTGCGAAGGGCGTTACGTCATTCTGAGCGACAGCGGTATCGGCGGCTATAGCGATTTGTATCTTTTCGAGGCGGGTACGGTAACGAAGCTGTTGACGGCGGATGATAAAAAAGCACTGATTAAAGTACGTTTCGTCGATAAAGATCATATCTTGCTGGGATATTTGAGTAACGAAGCGGCACTGATGGATCTGCGCACCGGAAAAGAGCGTTATCGCGTGCAGCTAAGCGAATCGAAGTTTTCCGATTTTGCGTTAAACGAAGATAAAACCCAAGCGGTTTTTTCGTGCGAAAGCGGGGTGCTAAGCGTTATAGACGTTCAAACGGGCAAGATACTTAAAACACTAGAAGGACTCAATGTCGATAACGTTTATCGGGTCGATTTTAAAAAACGTACGGTGAGTGCGGCGGGGCAGGATCGTCGCGGTGCGATTTATGACGTTGAGACGGGCAAAGGGTATTATATACAAGGGCATTTTCTTATCTATGCCACCGCATTGAGTCCTTCGGCAAAAACGGTAGCCTTTGCGATGGACGAAGATAATACCATTACGGTTTTTAATACGTTGACGAAAGCTAAAAAAGCGTATCTCAAGGGACAAAAGAGTACGCTAAACGTCATGGTGTTTACCGACGAAAAAACACTTTATAGCGCTAGCGACGACAATACGGTGATGGTATGGAAATTGCCGTAGTTTTTTGATTTAATAACAAAGGAGCTAAGATGAATGTCTCAAGTATTGTCGTACAAGCGATGAGCGAACATATCGACGGATTGGTGGAACATTTTAAACAAGCCGATTATTGCGAATATTATTTGCACGATAAAAAAAAGGGTAAAATTATTTTGGTTATCGAAGGTGAAAACGTCGAAGAAGAAATTGAAAAACTTATTAAAATTCAGCGTACGCCGCATGTGATGGCGGCCGATATGATGATGACCTATCAAGAAGAGGAACTTGATGAGGAGTTTCGTAAACTCGAAGCGCAAGATCCGGTACCCGAGATGCTCAACGACGATACGATCGATGTTAAAGATATCGTCTATCACGGCGATTTGCGACATAAAAAGTTGGGGTTTTAATACGGGCGTAAGACCGTAGACGCAAAGCGACAAGTATAAAGCGAAGCTTCCTTCGCAGATGCGGGATTTCCAACAAACAACGCTTCGCGTTTTAGCGAGTAACAAAAAGAAATAAATTAGGTAGGTCGCATTGCTTGCAATGCGATAACAAGGGAGTAACATATGCAAGAAGGTATTATCGAATCGGTCATTAAAACTTCGCCTATCGGCAAGTGGTATATTGAACTTACCGATGCGACCGATGAGAATGTAGAGCCTAAAATTTGCTGGGATGTGTTTGAGTATGCCGATGCGATCGAAGAGATGGGCAAGCGCTACAACGGGATGATTGAGATACACTGGAGCAAAGACGATGACGTAACCCCCGAACAGGTTAACGAAGTGCGCATGCAGATGAACGCGTATGAAGCGCATCAAGCCGCCGTGGCCAACGGGGAAATCGAAGGGGAAGATACGACGCCCGATTTCTTGAAAGGCGGTGTATGAAAACGATTCTCAAAGAGCTTTACGGCACGGGGATTTTGTTTTTTTACTATATGAAATATCCCATTTTGATCGGGTGGCCGCTGCTGCGTTTCGGGCTGGATTATGCCGACAATATCTACATCGACATCCTTTGGCTTTATTGTTTGGCGTTGATGATTAAAGATATTGTCTATAAATTCGTACTGAAAAAGAGCTATTGCGACAGCGATAGATGTTAAGAAAAGAGATAGCCGAAGGCAAAATCGTATCGTAGCCGTGGGTTTCGGGTTGCCTGTTACGTTCGCTTTGTTATAATCGGACAAAACCATCACGAGAGGTGAGCGATGTCGATGTTTGATATTGAGGGTACGGCCGAAGCGAAGATCTTTTTCGGATCACGCGAAGAGAGCCGAAGTAACGTAGAAGCGCGTAAAAGCCCGTATGACGGCAGCGTAGTCTCCACTGCGCCCGTATGTGACGCCCAAGATGCGCAACAAGCGCTGAAGATAGCTAAAAAAGCGGCCAAAGAGGCGGCTAAAGCGCCGTTGCATCGACGCATCAAATGGCTTGAGGATGTTGCGGAAAGATTGGAAGCCGAAAAAGAAGCCGTTGCGCTGATGCTAACCAAAGAGGTCGCTAAACCGATCGCGTTTAGCCGTATCGAAGTCGATCGCTGTATCGAAACCATTCGCATCACCGCGCACGAGTTGGCAAGCTTGCACGGCGAGACGATCCCTACCGATGTGATGCCCAGCGGCAAAAAGACCACGGCGTTTTACCGCCGCGAACCCGTAGGCGTGGCGGTAGCTATTACGCCGTTTAACTTTCCGCTTAATTTGGTTGCGCACAAAATCGCACCCGCGCTTGGCGCGGGCAACGCCGTCGTACTCAAACCTACCCCAGAAGCGCCGATGACGGCTTATATGCTGGCTAAGCTTTTTATCACCTCCGAGTATGCTACCCCCGATGCGCTCAGTGTCGTTTACGGCGATGCGGAAGTAGGAAGCACGCTGGTAAAAAGCGACATTCCCCGTGTGATTAGCTTTACGGGATCGGTGCCTGTGGGGCGTATTATTATGAGCCAAGCGGGCATCAAAAAGGTAAGCTTGGAGCTTGGCGGTAACGCGGCGACGTTTATCGATAAAAGCGCGGACATCGAACTTGCGGCCAAACGTTGTGCGTACGGTGCTTTTTACAACTCGGGGCAGGTGTGCATCTCGCTTCAGCGCATCTACGTACACGAAGCGGTCTATGACGCCTTTGCCGAGGCGATCGCCGCCGAGTCGGCCAAACTTAAGGTGGGCTCTCCGTACGAAGAAGATACCTTTATGGGGCCGTTGATTAACGAAGAGTCGGTAGAGCGTGCGATGAACTGGGTCGCCTCGGCCCAAAGCGAGGGTGCGCGCGTGGTTGCGGGCGGCAAGGTCGAGGGCGGATTGTTTGCGCCGACGATTATGGCCGATGTAACCGATGCGATGAAGATCGTTTGCGAAGAGGTCTTTGCGCCCATTGTTAGCCTTGTGAAAGTACCCGATTACGACACCGCGATAGAGAAGATGAACGATTCGCCCTACGGGTTGCAATTTAGCATCTTTACTAATGATTTGGCGCTATCGCAGCGTTTTATCGACGATGCCGAAGCGGGCGGGGTGGTGATTAACGATATTCCTACGCTACGCTTCGACGTCCAACCCTACGGCGGGGTTAAACTCTCGGGCGTTGGTCGCGAGGGGCCCAAATTTGCGCTTGAAGAGTTTACGGAGATTAAAAGCGTCGTGATATGTTAAAAACGCTTCGCGTTTTAGCGAGGTAGTATGTAGAGGGTAGCGGGTAGAGAAGTATTGCCGCTTCAATCGCCCAATGTCAACCGTGCGCTTAAGCGCACAAATAACGCAATGACTTATGACCCTAATACACTATATACCATCCCCATATACTAATATTCAGACATCATCATTCTCTTATTTTTCGTTATTATATTTACTTTTGTTTACGTTTTTCGCGTTACCATTGCCTTAAAAACCGAGGAATAAGCGATGACGTATATGTTTCAGCCCGGATTTCTGGGAACGCGTGCGCCCTTTTTTATGGATGTGACGACAATGATTGTGGCGTTGCTGCCGTTGTTGGTAGCGGGTGCGATAGCGCTTGCGCGACGCAAGGCGTATAAAGCGCATCAAAAGATGCAAACGGCGATTTTTGTCGTCTCAGTCGTGATTGTGGGATATTTTGAGTACGGGATTCGTAAAACGGGCGGCTTTGAAGCGTTTCTTACCGATACTGCCGTGTCGCACGGCTACTTGAAGGTGGTGTTGGGGGTGCATATCGTCATAGCGCTTGTGACGCTTGGATGGTGGATTGCGACACTTAAAAGCGCCTACAAAGACGCCAAGGAGCTTATGTTGCCGGGGCTTTACTCCAAAGCCCATAAAAAAGCGGGGTTGCGGACCTTTTGGGCGATTACGGCGACGTCGCTAACGGGCATTTGGGTTTATGTGCTGTTGTTTGTATTTTGATAAGCAATGAAAAGGCAAGAAGTAAGAATGGCGGTATGCATTGCTTCGCAATGCTTTTATATTAAAAAACGCTTCGCATTTTAGCGAGGTAGTGTGTAGAGGGTAGCGAGTAGAGAAATATTGCAACTTCAATCGCTCAATGTCTCTCATGAGGTTACCCGTACGTCTAAGCGCACAAATGACTCAGTGACTTTGATGACTTCAATGATTTTAATAACCCAATACACCTATATACCAATATACCAACTCTATGCTACAATACTTCAAAATGAAAGGCGGAAGGTATGGCAAAAAAAGTAGCGATTTCGGCGTGTTTGACGGGAGAAAAGTGCCGTTATGACGGAACGGACAATCATATGCCTTCTTTAGTAAAACTGCTGGAAAAAAAAGGGTATGAGCTTGTGCCGTTTTGTCCTGAAGCACCGGCATTCGGTACGCCTCGGCCAACCATCGATGTGGTGCGCTACCCCGGCGGCGAGATCGGCGTGCGTTCCAATAAAACGGGGCAGGATGTGAGCTTTGCTATCGAGGGGTATGCACGCAAATTTTTTGACGAACATCCCGACATTGCACTGTTTATAGGCAAAGACAGAAGCCCAAGTTGCGGCGTGTGTACGGCGCGATGTTACGATGTAGAAGGACATTTGCTTGCGGTGGATGAGACGGGGCTGATGGCCAAAGAGGCGCTTAGACGCGAGATAGAGAGTTACGATGCCGAAGCTTATATAAAGGAGAAAGCGTGAGGTTTTTCATCGGTTTATTGGTATCTGCGGTGCTTTGGGCGCAACAAAGTCTTAAAGACGACGATATGACCAAGCAGGCGATTGTTAAGATCTATACGGTGGCCAAAGTTCCCAGCTATCTTTCGCCGTGGGCGACGTCAATGAACAGTTTTACGGGATCGGGTGCGATTATAGAAGGCAACTATATTTTAACCAACGCGCATGTGGTGGCCAATCAAGCTTTTATAGAAGTGCAACGTTACGGGGAGCGTAAACGTTATATCGCCGATGTCTATGCGGTGTCGCATCAAGCCGATTTGGCGTTACTGAAAGTACGTGACAAGGCTTTTTTTAAAGGTGTGACGCCGTTGAAGCTGGGCGGATTGCCTTATGTCGAGCAGCATATCGTTGTCTACGGGTATCCGATGGGAGGCTCAACGCTTTCGGCGACGGTAGGTATCGTATCGCGCGTCGAACATCACACCTACGTTCATAGCGGCGAAGATTTTCTTGCGATTCAAGTCGATGCGGCGATCAATCCGGGTAATAGCGGCGGACCGGCGATTAGCGACGGTAAAATCGTCGGGGTGGTCATGCAAGGCATTACCCGATCGCAAAATATCGGATATTTGGTGCCTACGATGATGGTACGTCATTTTATCGACGATATGAAAGACGGCCGTTACGACGGGTTTGCCGATATCGGCATAGGCACGCAAAAGATGGAAAATCCCGCATTGCGGCGTTACTACGGATTGGATGACAATATAACGGGCAAGCTGGTAGACAAAGTCGTCTACGGCTCTTCGGCGCAAGGCATATTGCAAGAAGGCGACATCATTACCGCCGTTGACGGCCACACTATCGAAAACGACGGTACGGTGGCGTTTCGTAAGCATGAATATACCGATTATTATTACTATATCGATTTGCATCAAATAGGGCAGAAAGTAGGATTTGATATTATCCGCGATCGTAAGCCGATGCACGTTGAGGTGCCTTTAAAAACGATCGGGGATGATTTGTATTTGGTTAAAACCAAACGCTACGACAAGATGCCGACGTATGTCATTTACGGCGGATATGTTTTTACGCCGCTAACCCGCAATCTCATTGCTTCGACGCGCCGCAATCGGCTGGTGCTTAGCTATCTGGCCGGAAAATGGCGTACGAAAGAAAAAGAGGAGGTTGTCGTATTGCTCAAAGTGCTTGCGTCCGAAATCAGCCGCGGCGATACCAATTTCGGGATGTGGCCCATCGATAAAGTCAACGGCGAGCCTTTTAAAAACTTTAAGGAATTTTACGCTTTGATGGAAAAACACAAACACGATCCTTACTGGGTATTGGAAGATAAAAACGGCGTGCGTATCGTCATCGATACGAAAGAAGCGGCGGCTAAACAGCGTGAAATTTTGAAAAAATACAACATCGAATATGACAAAAGCGAAGATTTACGAGAGGATAACGCAACCGTATGTCGCTAAATAAAATCGAACGGCTCAAAGCCGAGCTTGCGCCGGCGGCGTTTGCCGAGAGATTGGCGTCGCTTGATTACGGCAACGTGGATGAAGCGCAACGGTTTTATCTTAAAAACTACGGTATTTACAACATCAAGCTGCGGCCCGAAGCGTTTATGCTTCGTTTGCGATGTGACGGCGGGGAGGTGCCGCTAAGCAAAGCACGCGCTTTGTGTGATATTGCCGCGCGTTACGATGCGTCGTTGGTCGTAACCGCTCGTGCGCAGCTTGAATTGCACGGATTGCATAGCGGCAATGTCTATCGGGCGTATTGCGACGTGCAAGAGGCGGGATGGACGACGCACCAAACGCTTACGGATAACGTACGCGCTATCATCACCGATCCGCTGGAAGGCTTACGCAGCGAGCGTATCGGGGATGCGCGCGGCGTTATTGCGCAAATGCGACGATTGATTCTTGATAATCCCGCATATATGGGGACATTGCCGCGCAAGTTCAATACCGCCGTTACGCTTTCTTTGCGTTCGCACGTGGCGTTTATGGGCAACGATGTCGTTTTTTTGCCCGCACGCCGCGGCAATGCGGAAGGCGTAAATGTGTATGTGGGCGGTAAAAACAGCGAAACGGCGCGTTGTGCCGATGTTTTTTGCCTGCCCGAAGAGATACCCGCGCTTTTTAAAGCCGTGCTTGATGTGTTTATTGCCCACGGATTGAGCGGATCACGTGCCAAAACGCGGTTGTTTCACCTGTTGGAAGCCAAAGGTACGGCATGGTTTCGCGACACGTTGCAAGCAATGTACGGCAAGCCTTTGGAGCGACGAGGCGAGCTGCTGTTTGGCAAGTGTGATGCCAAGACGCGGATATCGACAAAGCATGGAGGTGTACGGCGCATCGAGAGCAATCGGGGCGAAATAGCGCGCGAAACGTTTGCGGCGTTGGTGAAAGAGGCCGAAACATACGGTGCGACGATACGTCTTGGAGCCGATCAGGCCTTTTATCTTATCGGGGTACCCGAAGCGACGGCACGCGATACGTCGACGCGGCCTTTGCATATGACGGTATGCGCCGGAGCGCGTTATTGCCCGTTGTCGCTTTGGGATATGAAAGAAGAAGCCGAAGTGTTGCCGCTGGAGCGTTTGCGACGTTTACGCGTGCGCGTAGGGATGAGCGGATGTCTAAAAGGGTGCGGTAGGCACTATCATGCCGACATCGGTATCGTGGGGCTTCGTACCAACGCCTACGGAGAGACGCAAAAGGCGGGGCGTATATTTTTAGGCGGAGGGTATACCTACGGCAAGAAGCCTGCGCGATTGCTGTATGCGTCGGTGCCGTTAAAGCACCTTCGCAGCCTTGTTGAGGCGATACTTGATGAGTTCGAGCAAAGCGGCGAGGATGATTTCGAAGCTTTTAGCCGACGGTTGCTTTGGCCGCGAAGCGAAGCCTTTTTGGCGATGTGGTTTGCCGCTAAGCTCTATTTGCGTCGTAGCGGTGTGCACATAGCGCTAAGTGAAGAAGCGGAAAAGGCGCAATTTGCGGCGTTGCAGCGCTATGAGGGCTTTTTGTATGACGAAAACGACGAAGGATATATCAACACGATACGCTATCTTACCCATGCGTTGTGGGACGATAAGGATGCGTAATGTTGGGCGCACTTAAAGACAAAGCGAGTTCGGCGGCGCTGAAAGCGGCGGCAAAGCGTTATATGCAGCCTTACGGCGTGTTGCATACGTTACATATCGATAGCAAAGCAAAGCGTATCGAAGCATCCGTGACGCTTAAAGGCGAGACGGAGCCGACCCACATTGTTTTTGCGTCGTATCGTTTGGAAAAAGAGGCAAAAGGGTACGGTTTGTATGTCGGGAGCGTGACGGTTTCCAAACCGTGGTTAGAAGCGCTTGCAAAGCGTTTTGTTGAGAACAAACGGTGGATCCTTCCTGATGAGATAGGAAAAATTGCTATAAAAATTATATAAAAACCATACAAAAAGTTTATCTTTTTCGTTTTTTCGTCGCAGGGTTTTTCAGATGCACGCTTACGCGTACGGGGCGATGGTCGCCGACGGAGCCGTGAGAGCTACGCGAAACGATATCGGAACGCAGCGGAAGCGTGCTAATGATATGATCGAAACTGTTTTTCGCAGTCGTAGGGCGGTCGGTACTGACGAAAAAACGTAGCGTGCCTACCGGTGTGAAGATTGCCCGCAAAGTCGGGGCATCAAGGTTGAAATCGCCGCCGATAATAAGATGTTGCGTTCGGTAGCGGCGCATTAAGCGTAACGCCAGTTGTTTAAGGCAGCGTGCTTCCTCTCTTCGGCGTTGTCTTGCCCTTACGTCGTTGCCGTAATGTCCCAGATGGACGTTGAGTATAAGCAGACGTTTGCCGATAACGATGCCAAAAGGCGGACGTTTGAAACAGAATGTACGGTGTATAGGGAGCGTTTTGATAAGCGGCGGTGTGTTGTTTTTGGCCAGTTTGGCAAGCAAAAGCGGATGGATGAGAACGGCAAGACGTTCTTTGTGTACGGATTGGCCCAGCGGTTCGGAGATAAAAGAAAAATAGCCGTATGTCGTCAGTGAGGTATGAAGAGCGGAGATGCCGTTGCTGTCGCGAAGTTCTTGTAAAAAAACAATGTCGGTAGCTTGATAGTAAAAAAGCTGTTTAAGATAACTATTGACGGCGCGACGCTTCGTTTCGGATGCGTTGGGAGAAAAGTTATGAAGGTTCCAGCTGGCGATACTGAGTGAGGTAGAAGTGTGGGACGGTACGGTTTTTTTGGAGGATGACGCGTATTTTTTGCGTAGACGCGTTGCGATATCGACGGATTTACGTTGAAACGAAACGGCTTGTTCGGCGGTACGTCGGTACACATTTTTAACAAGCGTGTGAGAAAAAGAGCGTAGGAACACTTTATAGCTTTTGGTTAAAAGCCCCACTTTGCCGGCACTTAAAAAGGTAGATAAAAGCCATGCGGCGATAAGAAGTTTAAGGCGCACGGTCATCCTTTAGGCACGATTGCATCTGTGTCGCGATGCGTTGCCACATAGCCTCGGCATAAAGAGTTACTTCTTGCGTAAGTGTTGCTTCAAGCAGATCGATTTTGCGTTGCATATACTCAAGCGCGATTTTTCGGTTGGTTGGTTTGTCGGAAAAATCCACTCCGAAGAGCTCTTTTAAATCTCCGGCGACGGGCACCCATCCCAGTAAGGCGTCTACCGTATTGATCAGTTTTCCTTCTTCTTGCAACCGTGCGTCGTAAAAGGTCATCTCGGGAAGATAAGGAACGAACGGTACTATCGGAAGGGAGTCGTCTTCAAAGCTACAGCGGTAGCCTTTATCGCGGCAAAAGGCGAAAAATCCATCATAAAGCGATTCGGTTTCTTGCAAAATTTGGGCGTTGATTGCCTCGCTTACGTCGAAAAGTAGGTCGGTTAAACTCTTCTTGAAAGGATCTATCAGGTAAGTTTGCACCACCTCTTTGTCGCGATCGAACGGATGCAAGGTGCGTATAAGCGGATGAAAGTCGGCGGTTTCTTCCGCATAATATGTAGCGATTTGAGAAACGGTTCGGATAGAGTAACGATGTAAAATCGTATGCAGCCGATTTTGTAGATTTTGTATAAACGCGGTTCGACGTTGCGGTGTTGCATAATGCGATACGGCTGTCGTGGTGCGGTAAAAAGAGAGTGAAATATATAAAACGCAAACAAGGAGAAAAAGCCCCGCAAACACTTTCGTACGGATGGAAAAAAAGGTTTTGAAAGGCAAGCGTTTATCCGTTTTCGTTACGCTTAAATCGCATCAACCACGCTTTGTCTTCTTCGTTGAGTTTGCCGACACGTTCTAATAAACGGGCTTTGATGCTTTGCAGATCGTCGACGGTAAGGTATTTTAGCAAATCGGGATTGATCGTCGGCTCTTCTTTCCCGTAAGCTATCAATGCTTCAATGTCGGCTAAGAGCTCCGTTTTACTCGGTTGCGTTTCAGGCACGGATGCACTCCTTTTTTCGATATGATAACGTATATTTTGTAGAATTTTGGTATCCTTTCACAAAAACCGAGGAGTAGGCTATGCTTAACGTCGGAGATACGGTACCCGATTTTTGTTTACCCAACCAAGACGAAGAGGAGATCTGTTTTCGCGACATCAAAGGGCGCTGGATCGTGCTTTATTTTTACCCCAAAGACAACACGCCCGGATGTACGACCGAAGCGTGCGATTTTACCGCCGCGCTGCCGGACTTTGAAGGGCTTAACGCCGTCGTCATCGGCGTAAGTCCTGATAGTCC
>Ga0256843_1003635_pt1 | contig 10640 bp, 14 predicted proteins | sample AlvinellametaG_FD_191572 | JGI IMG/M metagenome (GOLD analysis project Ga0256843, IMG submission 191572) | Pompeii worm associated microbial communities from hydrothermal vent at the East Pacific Rise, Pacific Ocean - Alvinella | ecosystem: Host-associated > Annelida > Integument > Unclassified ... | reverse complement strand
AGTGTTCCCGTCAACACTACTGTAGCCAGTGCAAGAATAGAGGAGGTAAAAATAGGCATGGCATTTATGATCACGGCAAAGATCGCCGTGATAAATACGGCAAAAAGATGCCATGCCTGTGCAGTCAGTCCCTCCGGTACGGGGATGAACCAGATCAACAATCCGAACAGGAGTACGGTCGTCAGTTTCAGATTCTGTTTGGTTCGTTTGGGAAGTTGTTTGAACATATCACATCCTATGAAAATATTTTCAGGTATCATACCATAATTGCCCTACACCGAAAAACTTTGATCCTGTTTGCAGATATTGACTTTTTTCAGTATAATCTGTACTAAATATTTTTATAAGGTTAAATTATGAGTAAACTAGTGATTATTTCCTGTCTGATTCTTGTTTCTCTCCATGCAGAAACCAATACGACACAGCCTGAAGCGCAGCCAAAAGAGACCAATACAAGCAAAGAGAAGAACAGTACCAAAACTGCAAAACAGTTACTTGAGGAAAAGATCAAAGAGCAGATGGAGCGTGAAAAAAAATATGCCAAAGAGCAGAAGTTCTACCAAGGCGATGAGTATGATCTCAAAGCCCATGAGGTCGACCCGAACTCTCTGCCTGATGTACCTGTCATCGAACCGGAAGATGATTTTGACATTACCGATGTCTACAGAGACGATATTTAAGAGGCGGTACTTCCGCACCCAACGTATCTAAAAGCATCTGCTTCAGTGCCTCTACGGAGTGAACCACTTTCTTACTGCTTTCATGTTCGGTAAAGCCCCAGTCGACCATAATATAGTCAATACCCGCACGTTTTGCCGCCTGTTCATCACGCGGCCCGTCCCCTACGAAAAGGGAGGCTTCTTTACTGACGTGTAACTCTTCCAGCAGTTTAAAAAGCATATCCGGATAGGGTTTTCCTTTATAGACATCATCATAACAGGCGATCGCATCAAAATAGACGTAGATACCCAGATGGGTTAGAGACTCTATGGTCGAGCGACGGTAGGCATTAGTCGCCACTGCCAGTTTGTACCCTGCATGCTTCAGATCCTCAAGCAGTTCACGTATCCCGTCATAGAGTACCAGCTCTTTATCATGGTTTCTGGTGTAATACTCGGAAAACCAGCGTTCATGATCGTGCGCGAATTTCGGTGCATGGTAAAAAAACTGTGCCGGATTGACGGTATGATCATTGACTTTCGAGAGAATCAGTGCCGTATCCATCGGTTCAAATCCAAGCTGACTGCGTACATAATTGATGGCATTGGCAATGGTGATAGAGGAGTTCACCAGCGTACCGTCCATATCGAAGATGATCAGTTCTTTTTTCATCCGCTTCATTTCTTCTTCAGGTCAGGACGGCTGAATTTGATGTAGAGTGAAAGACTCACCATCAGGAAAGAGACCCCTACAATCAGGTAGACTGCATACTCGATCTTACTCGGATCGGTCAATGCCGATTTGAAAACCAGCATCAGCGCTTCAATAGAGAGTGCAATAATGATTGAACCGAGGAACTTGACCATCGTCTGGTGCGTATCGTCCGTACTGCCGTGACGCTTCTCTTTGCCAAGCACCTCCTCTTCAAAGATAGCCTTGACCAGATCGGCAATCGCCAAAGAGAGTGTCAGAAGGATCGTAGACTTGAACACCTCATTGATGTCGATATTGGAAAAGTCCATACCAAAGTGAAGGAAACTGGTGATCCCCTTAATAAAGAGCAGCAGTGCCACTGCCATCAGCGCAAATGAAAAGGCGGCATAGACCCATTTGCTGATCACACCAAAGCTGGAATCGACCGAACTGGGGTGGATCATCTTCAAGATATTTTTCAGCGTAATATCAACACAGATAATAGCCACAAGTCTATGCTCCGTATCATACAACGGAAAAGAGGCAGTCACGACAAGTTCATTACTGACCAGTGACGGATAGGGGTCGGTCAGAATACAGCGATGCTCTTTAAGCGTCTTGTAGTAGTAAGCACGGTCGCTTCTGTCCTCACCTTTTCCAAAACCGCTCAATCGGGGATCACTGGAGATATTGTCCGTGATCTGCACCCCGCTTCCATCGATCGCATAGATCACTTCGGCATAGGGAATCGCCTCCTGAAGATTTTGTATCTTCTGAATAACCGTCTCAAGTGTCGCACCTCCCTCCATATTGACCGTCTGGGAGATGTTGCGGCTCATGATATAGCAGAGATATGCTCTGGCTTTGGTACGTATCTGTGCGTACTCCTGGATCTCTTTTACAACCAACATTCTATACCCCTTTTTAGTTCAGATATCCGATCGCATCACCAAAAGAGACCTTCTGGTTGATCGCAACACGTGGTGTAACAGCACCTTTTTGAGAGAAGGTCAGAATGGTTGAACCCATCTCGAACCATCCGAAAAGTTCACCGCGCTGCAGTGTCAGATCTTCATATATGTAATGCTGCGGTTCTCTGATATCGGAGTTGGTATTGACCCGCTCTTCAAAGGTAACGACCATCTTCCCAACATTCAAAGCCCCTACCAGTACCAGTATATGCATACGGCCCTTGGTATCTTCACACTCGATAATCACCCTTTCATTTTCAATGAAAAGCTCTTTTTTATTGCGAAGCAGCGGGAAATTGACTGGATAGAGTTTCCCCGGAATATGCGTCAAAGAGTGGATTTTCAATGTCATGGGCATATGGTAGCGGTGGTAGTCTTTGGGAGAGAGATAGAAGTTCATGAACTCACCGCCCTCTACCCACTCCGCCGCTGCTTTATGGTGTTCTCCAAAAAGCTTCTCAATGCTGTACGACATCCCTTTGATCTGGTAGGCTTTCCCCTCTCGGATCGTACCAAAGTCCGTGATGAGCGCATCGACACCGCTGATAAGCACATGCTCATCTTCAGGAAGTACTCTGGGTTTTTCCAATGCTCTGGTGAAAAGTGCGTTGAGTGTTCTGTAGGTTGCAGGCTCTCTGAACTCCGACATATCCAATCCCATCAATTTGACATAGGAAGCATTGATGATATGCTGAATGATCGAAGGAAAAGGTTTGGATGCAAACTTCCCGAAGGATGAAGAGATCACCGAGGTAAAGTGTTTTTTAGCCATTCGTACCCTTTTCATAGTGTGCCAGTGCATCTTTCATCAGACTGATATGGTAATTCTCCTGATAGTTGATAAAATCAAAAAACTTTGACAGTGATTCAGAGTCATTCCCCACTGCATCGGAGAGCTTTTTACACTCCTCTTTGGCAGCCAGTTCCTCTTCGATCCCGTCTTTGAGAAATGCCACCACATCCTCGACCTGATAGAGCTCTTTCATAATGATCCTCGGTACGGCAAGGATGCCCATTTTTGCCATCATATCCCCAAAGCATTTCAGGTGAAAGAAACTCTCATCGATCAGGATCTGGAATATTCTATTCAGGAAGACATCACTGCTGTGTGCTTTGAGATAGTTGTAGATCATGATCAGTTCATACTCTTTATAGCTCTCATCGAACAGAAAGAGGGTCAATGCATCCCGTGCTTCATCTGTCAGTTCTGTATTGGGCATTCTTCGCTCCATATTGAACGCAGAGACCACTTCATCATTCATATTGTGCAGCACATCGGTCATATAGGCGATATCTGTTGCAATACGTGAAGCCAGATCCTTGTTCTCCATACCAAGCAGTTGAAGATCAATCTCCAGCAATCTGCCGACGATCGCTTTGAGCATATCGCTCAAGCGGTCTACTTTGATGGGAATATTGTCCCGGTCATAATCATACGCTTCACCATTTTGAATCATCTCATATTCGATCCAGGTAAAATGTCTGAAGAGGATATCGGAAAAATCGAACAACACCTGTTTATTCTGAGTATGGCTCATAAATCCTGCCATCAGCATCTCCAGCCATGCTTCATGGGTTTTAATCAGCAGCGTTTTCATCATTCTCCTCCTCTTTGGGTGTACAGTTATGGGTCACCTGATAGGTAATTGGAGGGTAATCCCCCTCCTCTTTGCGTTTTTCATAAGTATCGACCGCAGCTTTAATGGCAAGTGCGACCATCTCTGAGCAGGCAGCATCTTCCGGAGGCAGTTTCTCCAGCAGCTGCATGGTCGCTTCAACAAGGTTTCTCGCACCATCGAGCGTCAACCCTTTTGCCTCTTCGGTCAGCATCGATCCGGCAACAATGGTCGTGGTACATCCGATCGCCTGAAATGCGATCTCATCGATATAGGGTTTGACCTCATCCTCTTTGACATGAATGTAGATCGCTACCTTCTCTCCATTCTCAGGGTTTTTCCCCATTCCTTCCGCATTGGCAGTGGGAAGTGTCCCGTAGTTCTTGGGGTTCATCATATGGTCAAGTACCATCGCATCCATCGACATGCTATCTCCTTCGGATCAAATTGCAATAATTATACCATGCTTCATTGAGAATTGGGGAGTATCAGTGGAAATTGGGTATGATTTCCTATCTATTCAGAGGGGCAGATATGGCAGTTTATGTACTTTTCGACACAGAGACAACAGGAAATCAGGAGAACGACCGCATCATTCAAGTCGGTGCGATGATCGTCCATAACAGGGAGAATATCGAAGTCTTTGACGAACTCTGCTCTACCTCCGTACCTATCAGCATTGAAGCGATGGAGGTACATAACATCACCCCTGACATTATTGACGGCAAAGCCCCTTTTTCCGAAACAGAATTCGCCAAAGCAGTCGAAAGCTACAACAGTCAGGAGAACTACCTCATTGCCCACAACATCAAGTTCGATCTGGGGATGCTTGAAAAAGAGGGATTTGTCAACCGCTATACGCTCATCGATACGGTCCGTGTCGCCAAACATCTGCTGCCTGACTCCCCCGCACACCGCCTTCAGTACCTCCGCTATGCCCTTGAACTCTACAAGACCGAAGCAGCCGAAGCGGAGAAGATCGGTATCACCATCAAAGCGCATGATGCCATTGGTGATGTGCTGGTAATGAAACTGCTGCTGAGCAGACTCGTCCAGTTGACACAGGAGCGTTTCCCGGGAGAGAACCCCATGCAGAAGATGGCGGAGTTGACACAGACCCCGGTGCTCATCAAAACCTTCAAGTTCGGGAAGTACAAAGAGCGAGACATCGAAGAGATCAGCCGTGAAGATATGGGGTACCTGCAATGGATGTACAAGAACCTTGATCTCGATGAAGATATGCAATATACGCTCAAGCAGTATCTGGGGTAGATGATGCGCTATCTGTTCATTCTCTTTTCCATACTCATGTATCTACAGGCTGAACCGGTACACGATATGACCGTAGGAAACTGGCAGACCATCACAGACTCCTTCAGCGAGAACCGCACCCATGTCATCGAGAAAGAGAGTCTCAATCTCAAAGCTGATCATACCTTCGATATTACCATACTGGTCAACCTGAAAAAAGGGGAATACTTCATCAAAGATCTTGAGGTCAAAGCTTCAGGGATCTGGAAACGCTATATTACTACGCTGGTAGTCGTCATCAACAAGATCGAAGTTCCTTTTGCCAAGGAGGTTTCAAGAGGCATCTCACAACGCTCTCTTGAAGCACTTGCTTCTACCTATCAAGCACAATTAAAGGAATCTCCCATCCGCATCTACACCATCACCTATCTTGATAACAAAAAGCTGACCGTGGTGAATGAGAAGAAGGTAAGTACGACCTACAAAAAGTTCATTGCACCCAAGAAACCCTGAATCCCCGTTAAACTTCAGTAAAACATTCTATAATACACTTATTAAAAAACGGAGTTGCTCTTATGCTCAGATTTGCCCCGTCACCTACAGGTGAAATGGACATCGATACCCTGCGTATCGCTATTGTCAACTACCTTGTTGCCAAACAGCGCAGCGAACCTTTTCTCGTGCGCATTGACGATACGGACAAAGCATGTGTCATTGAGGGAAAAGATACCGAGATCATGCAGATCCTTGAGAAGTTCGCGATCACCCATGAGCAGGTCTACCACCAAAGCGAACATCAGCATATCCATCAGACCTTTGCCATACGCCTGCTGCAGGAGGGAAAAGCGTTTGTCTGCACTTGCGGTGAAGAGGCAGCGCATTGTCAAAACAACTGTGAAATGATGGATCGCAGTGCGTACAGCCATCTCAAAGAGAACGGTGAAGCATTCGTGATCCGCATCAAAGCACCTGAAACAAAGATCGTGTTTCATGATCTTCTCAAAGGAGAAACCAATACCGAACCTGACGAGATAGGCAGCTTTATCATACTCAACACGGACGGTACGCCGACTTCGGACTTTGCCACTGCCGGTGATGATATGCTCAACAGTATCAGCCTCATCATCCGAAAAGAGGCACACCTCCCCCGTACCGCCAGACAGATACACATACAGACTATGCTTGGCTATGCGGAAGAGACACAGTATGCACACCTCGCTCCGATCCGGGGTACCGAAGAGGAGATACTGCTGATAGATCTCTTCCGTGAAGGGTTCATTCCCGATGCGATCGTAAACTATCTGCTGCTCATCTCCCAGACCGGTGACCAGGAGGAGATATTCACCCTCCCCGATGCCGTAACGCGCTTCGACCTTGCAGCCGTACCGACATCTCCGGTGGAATTTGATATGGAGAAACTTCGCCTGATCAACCGTGAACATTTGAAACGTATGGATGAGCGAAGACTCTCCACCCTGTTTGGTTTTGCCGATCCGGATATCGGACACCTTGCCAAGCTCTACCTCGATGAAGCAAGTACCGTTACAGAGCTTGAACACAAGATCAGACCGATCTTCGAACCCAAATCTTTTGAAGGTACGGACAAAGAGAAGATGCACACTATTCGACAGGTCTTGGAAGATGCCCCGATGTTCCGTACGTTTGATGAACTTGAAGGGTATGTTACACAAAAAACCGGGCTCTCAACAAGCGAGCTCGCTCAACCGATACGTCTGCTGCTTACCGGTGCCTCTGAGGGACCTGAACTCAGCGACATCTACCCTTATATCAAATCTTATCTACTGGAGGTAATCTCATGAATGCACTGCTTTTTTCTATCGTACAACTGATCCATACGGTAATCAATATCTATATCTGGATCGTTATTATCTCAGCCCTGCTGAGCTTTGTACGACCTGACCCGCACAACCCTATCGTACAGACACTCTACCGTCTGACAGAACCGGTCTACGGATGGCTCAGACGCAAAATGCCGTTCCTGATCATTTCGGGGATCGATCTCTCCCCGCTTGTCATCATCCTCGGTCTGCAGTTCCTTGATACCTTTATGATGCGCGCCCTGTTAGGATAACCGATGGGCAGGTTTCGCTTCATTGCTGCCATGGTACTGTTTGCGTCGTTGATGCTCACCACACTGGAGGCAAAACACTTCAGTTACAGCCAGATTCACCGTATGCCCAAAAGCATCGAGAAAGACTACTACATCTGGCGTTTTCTCAAACAGCGCAGTACCTCTGCGGCAGAAGCCAAAGCGGTCATCCGTGAGGTCAGCCATCTGAACAAGAAACTCAAAGAGGCTTACCGCAGAAAAACCGGTGCCTACCCGCGTATCAAACCGGTTCCTCCACGCTACTTCTTTGCCGACAAACACAAGTGGGAGAACCGTGCACAGGGGAACTATGCATTCAAAAAAGCGATCGCACTGGTTCAGAAGAAGCAGTTAAAACGGGCTGCGGAACAGTTCCATGCCGCCTACCGCATTTATGAAGAGCAGCGTGAAAAGGACAAATGTCTCTTCTGGCTCTACCTCGTGACCCAGAAAAAGCACTATCTGTATGATCTGAAAAAAAGCTGTCACATCAACATGTATACCCTGCTTGCTGCGGACATGACCAAAAGCAAATACCCCAAAAGCATCGTCACTCCGCGCATTTCACAAAGCAGTTCCTGGAGTATCGATGCGACCAACCCTATCCACTGGGCAAAGATCAAACAGAAGATCTACACCAAAGGAAGCGACCTTGAAGCGTTGGCAGACGACTGTGCAACACAGGAGACCATCGGGATGCACACCTACATCAAAGCCAGAGCGTGTAACTACACCAAAGCCTATTTCCCGATGCCCTACCGCGACATTATGAAAAAGTACCCGGTCGAACGGCAGGCGCTCATCTATGCCATCGCCCGACAGGAGAGCCGTTTTATTCCTTCTGCCGTCTCCCGTTCATTTGCACTGGGAATGATGCAGTTCATGCCCTTTCTCATTGACCATGTTGCCAAACAGAAAGGTGAGCGCATCGACTATGACGATATCTTCAACCCTTACAAAGCCATCGATTATGCCAACTATCATCTGGACTACCTGACAAAATATCTCTACCATCCGCTCTTTATCGCCTATGCCTACAACGGCGGCATAGGCTTTACCAAACGGCTCATCAGACGAAAAGGAAATTTCAGACCAGGTCCCTTCGAACCTTACCTCAGTATGGAAAAAATGAAAAATATCGAAGCCAGAGAGTATGGGAAGAAGGTGCTGACGAACTACATTATCTACATGAACAAACTGGGCAAACCTGTCCGACTGCTTCCGTTCATCAAGACATTGACAGACCCCTACCAGACAGACCGGTTCAGGAAGTAGCTAGAAGGCTTTCTGGGTGAAGGTGTATTTGGCACGTTTGGCAAAGTGCATCACACCTTCACCGTAGGTACCACTATAAAATGTCAGATCGAACTTCTCCTTCTCCATATGCGGGAAGGTTACCAGAAAGAAGCGGTTCCATGGGATCACGAAAGAGATCTCTTTAAGACGTGGATCTTTCTCATTCAGCGGCAAGATACTTTTGGGCTTAACCCCGTCCAGACTCAGCTGTAATGCAGATAGATGTTCATTCTCCTCATCCGTGTAAAACCCGACAATGAACACTTCATCGTTTTTAAGGTGACGCTCTTTATCGGACGGTGCCAAATAGGTGGCGGTTAGAAGCGCTTTGGTCTCATCACCCTGATGCAGCTGGATCTTTTCAGTTTTCAGCAGTTGACTGTGGTAGCGTTTCTCATGTTCATACTGTGCCATCAGCTTTTTTTGTTCTGTATCCATGCCACAGCCCCAAAGCAGCAGTACCGTACACACTCCCCCTACGATATTGCGCATCCGTTCTCCTTTGGTCAGTTGAGCGATTTTAACATAGTTTCAATAAAGGTTGATGTATAATCCCACCATAACAACCCAAGGAAAAACAAAGTGAAAACCAGAGTAGCCGTTGCATTTACAGGACCCTCGGGAAGCGGGAAAACCACGCTTGTAGAGAAGGTCTCCAATGCCTTGATACAGAAACAGAAGGTCGCCATTATCAAGAACGACCCCAAAGACAAAGCCGTCTTCGATGTCGAAGGCAAGGACAGCCACCGATTCTACCAGACCGGTGCCGAAGTTGTAGTCACTTCTCCCACCCGTACCACCTACTTCTCCCACAGGGAAAAACGGCTCGATGAGATCGTCAGTATGATCAACGATTTTGATATCCTGCTGGTCGAAGGTCTCAAGACACTCCCACTGCCGCGTATCGCCATTTTCAGGAACAGTATCGATGAGAGCTACTTCGACTGCTCCGAAGCGATTGCCATTGACAACACCATCGATCCAAAAGACTATAATATCCCCTCAGGAATCGATATTCTTGACCTCAACAACCTTGATACGATCCTTGACTGGATCGAAAAACATGCCAAAGCCATATAAAGGACCTCTATGCTGACTATATTTGAAACCATTGAACAGTGCGCCCTGAAGATCGACCATGCAATCAAGACCGAAGACCTCGGTTACTGTGATACCGAAAACTCTTCGGGAGAGGATCAGCTCAAACTTGATGTAAAAAGCGACTACATCATTGAAGAGGCGTTCAAAAGTGTCTCGCTGGTCAAATCACTTGTCAGTGAGGAGAAAGAGGGAGAGCTGATGCTGCATGAAGATGGCAAATACACCATCTGCTACGACCCATTGGACGGCTCTTCTTTAGCAGATGTGAATCTTTCTGTCGGTTCGATCTTCGGCATTTACGAAGGAGAACTCAAAGCAGAGAATCTTGTTGCCTCTGCGTATGTGGTCTACGGGCCACGCATCGAGATCATGCGTGCGGTCAAAGGGGAACACCCTAAGCACTATCGCGCACAGGAGGGACTTTTCAACCTTGTCTGCAAAGAGGTGGTACTCAATGAAAAAGGGAAGCTCAATGCTCCCGGCGGTACACAGCAGAACTGGTGCGACTACCATAAAACATTCGTAGACGATCTTTTTGCCCAAGGGTACAGACTGCGCTACTCCGGCGGAATGGTACCGGACCTTCACCAGATCCTCCTCAAAGGCGGCGGTATCTTCTCCTACCCGGGAACATCCGACAAACCAAACGGAAAACTCAGACAGCTCTTTGAAGTGATCCCGTTCGCATTCATTTACGAACAGGCGGGCGGTCAGGCGATCGACCACAAAGGCAGACGGCTGATGGAACTTGTTCCTTCCCATCCACACGATACCAGCCCCTGTTTCTTCGGAAGCAACTATGAGATCGCAAAACTCAAAGAGGCGTACGGGGTTGATGCGTAATGGCTGAAGTGATCCTTGATGAGTGGAAGATCATCCTGCAGCAGAAAAAGAACGAACTGGAATCCTGTCAGAAAGAACATAGTGTAAAAAGCTGTATGA
>Ga0256843_1003634_pt1 | contig 10641 bp, 12 predicted proteins | sample AlvinellametaG_FD_191572 | JGI IMG/M metagenome (GOLD analysis project Ga0256843, IMG submission 191572) | Pompeii worm associated microbial communities from hydrothermal vent at the East Pacific Rise, Pacific Ocean - Alvinella | ecosystem: Host-associated > Annelida > Integument > Unclassified ... | reverse complement strand
TCTTCTAGTTTATCTTTAAGTTCAATCTCACGAGCAACTGAAACACCATCTTTTGTAAGAACTGGTGCACCGTAGCTTTTCATAATGAGAACATTACGACCACGTGGCCCCATTGTTACTTTTACCGCATCTGTTAGTTTTTCAACACCACGAGCTAGTGCATTACGAGCTGTATCTGAAAATATAATCTCTTTTGCCATTTTTAAATTCCTTAATTTCTTAGTATTAATAAGTAAAAGGAATCTATCCCTTTACTTATTTTATTTTTATGCCGCTGAGACGACTTTTATGCTAAAGCACTTATCTAGAAAATGAATAAATAATTTTCTGAAAAGTTTATTTATCCGATTATTCCAAAAATGTCTTCAACATCTAATACAATGTATTTTTCTCCAGCAAATGAAACTTCATTGCCAGAATATTTGCCAAATAACACAATATTTCCATTCTCTAAAACTGAAACTTCATTACTTACAGCAACAACTTCACCTTGAGAAGGTTTCTCTTTTGCATTATCGGGGATAATGATACCCGTACTTGTAGTAGTAGCCTCTTCAACACGTTTGACTAGTACTCTGTTTCCTAATGGTTTAAAATTCATTATATCTCCTTACAAATATTATTAAATTATGTCCGCAATAGTACAAAAAAAAAGTAAAAAAGTCAACACCTTTAGTCACTATGACTAAACTTAGTTTATTTACAAGGCATTATATCTGTAGGGCAAAACATATTTTAAATACTTTTTTTGTTTTAGCTCTTTTAAAGCTTAGTGTATGTATAATTCCACCCTCTTAAAAGATGTCACGGTAGCTCAGCTGGTTAGAGCACTGGTCTCATAAGCCGGGGGTCGGGGGTTCAAGTCCCCCTCTTGACACCATTTTTTTAAGAGAACTTTTTACATTCCGGATTAGCTCAGCGGTAGAGTAGGTGACTGTTAATCACTTGGTCACTGGTTCGAATCCAGTATCCGGAGCCACACTTTTTAAAACCCCATATACACAGACTTCCTAACTAATTTATTTATTAATAGTGCCCAGATTGTGCCCAAACAAATATGTCTTATTAAATAGCTCCTAAAAAAGAAGCTCTTATAATATTTTCTCTTTTTCTATATCCTGAGCCACATTTAAGCCTTTCAAAATCACATAAATACCAATACTTTATATAACTATTTTATAAAAACCACCATATACATTTTGTATAACACCATCAGGTAACTTTTTCCTAAGTTTCTTTACTAATGTTCTAACAGATTCTGGACTAAATTCCTTTTCAAAATCATCCCATACATTTATAAAAATATCATAAGCACTAACATCTGTATTTTTTTTCTTACTTAAAAGTAATAAAAGGCTCATTTCAGATTTTGAAAGTCTTACAATATTGTTATCAATATAGTATTGATTCTTATTTATATCAAGTTTAGCATTATTAGCGAGAAAAATAATATTTTCATCTACTTTAGTTGATATTGATATTGATAATGTTTCTATGGCAATATCAATACTATTCCTTAATCTTTCTCTATTTATTGGTTTAATTAAATAGTTTACTACATTTGAATCAAATGCCTGCATAAGTTTATCTTGTTCTGAGTGTGCTGTTAGTATAATTATTTTTGTATGCTTGGATATTTTTCGTATTTCTTTTGCTAATTCTAGTCCACACATATTTGGCATATTTATATCTGTAAGAACTATGTCAGGAGTATACTCATTATAGAGTTTGAGTGCTTCAATGCCATCCTTTGCCTCATAGATTATGAAGTCATATTTACTTTGTAAATATATAATATGATTTTTTCGTATCAGTGTTTCATCTTCTGCATATAATAATTTTATTTTTTTCATAGTTGTATTGTAAATTTTGCTCCATTTTGAGTATTTGAGACAGATAAAGTACCTTTTAATTTGTCTTCTATAATTGTTTTTGCAATATATAAACCTATGCCTATACCATTTGATTTAAACTTTGTACTAAAGTATGGTTCAAATATTTTTGTTAAATTCTCTTTTTTTATACCACCAGCATTATCTGTAATCTCTAAGGTAGGATGAGTATCTAGTTTTGTGATTTTTATATCTATCATTTTATCTTTTACCTTATTTAAATTAAGAACTTCTACTGCATTATTTAATATAATAAGAATTACTTGAATAAGTTCACTAATATTTACATTTATATTGGAGTTGTCTTCATAGGTTCTGCTTAGTGTTATATCTTTAAGAGAAGAATGTAGTATGTTTAAAGCTTTATCAATTATATAGTGAAAAGTTGTAGAATCTAACTCTTCATATTGTTTAAAGTAGGAGGTGAATCCCTCAATAGTATTGGACATATGCCCTGTAATATTTTCTATTCTCTCTATATCCTTTTCTAAACTTAATGCATTGAGTCGTTTCTTATAGAAGTCAGCATCAATTTTCATAGCCACAGCATTTATCTCTGAGAGTGGTTGCCTCCATTGATGTGCAATATTTTGTAACATCTCCCCCATAGAAGATAGTTTTGATTGCTCTAAGATGATTTTATCTTTTTTAAGTTTTTCATGTTGCAAAGTTTTAATTTGGTTTGCCAATATCATAGAAAATAATAAAACTTCTACAACTAAAGTAATCTCAAGTAAATAAGGAATTACACTTGGTAATATGCCAACATAATAAAGCATCGTCCCTATCATACCAGAAAGGGAGATACTCCAAATTATAAAAAAGTATTTAGCATTTTTTTCTTTAGTGTTTCTAAATAGATAAAAGCCTATGAACTCTACATAAAGGGCAAAGATGAGTGCTAAAGGGGTGAGATAATTTAAAATATAGTTCTCTTTTGAATGTATTACAGTGATAGATAAAATAAGTAAAATAAGTAGTTTAAATATGAAATAGATTTTTTTATATTTATATAAATTTAAAAACTTTCTTATAAATAAAAACATAGCTACCAAAACAACTGCTAAATTATAGATTGGTAGATATGCTTGTAGAGTTATTATTTCTGAGTTAGCTGGTAAAAAATACCCTATCATCCCCCTAATAGAAAGATGATGTATAAAAATACTTAATATGAAAAAAGAATAATAGATGTAGACACTATCCTTAGTGTTATAAAAAATAACAGCATTTGAAATCATAATAACAAATAAAATAGAAAAGAAAATTGTTAAGATAAGTTGATGATGTAATTCATCACTTTTAAATGTTTTATAATCATTAATTTTTAAATTAAAATGGAGTGAATGTGTTGTAGCTTTGATTTCTAAATAATAAGTTACAAGCTCTTGAGACTTTAACTTTAATGGAAAACTAAATGCTAACTCATTTTGAAAGGACTTCCTATTAAAAATACCACTTGAAATACTATTTAGTTTGTTGTTTTTATAAAAGTAAAGGTTAAGAATATCTATATTTGGAGCATCTATAACAAGATATTTTAAAATGTCACTTTCAGAATTGTTTTTAAGTGTAAATTTAATCCAAAGTGTATCTTTAAAAATATATCCATAGTTGACAAAGTTTTTTGTAAAGGGAGTAAATATTTGCTCTTTTTTTAAAATATCAGAAATATTATCGGTACTGTTTTTATCTAAATAAAGAGAAGAATCTTTTAAAATAGGTATACTTTGAGTATATTTATCTATAGATATTACATTTGCGAATATATCTGTATACAAAAATATAAGGAATAAAGCTACTAATTTCAAAATTATTCCCTATATGCATATAATTAACAAAATAATACCATAAATTCATATTTACTAGCAACTTATATTATAAAGTTTTCTCTATGAAACATACCATTTTATTTGTTTAATACATCCATTACTTAAGGTGTAAAGATTAAGTAGATATATTTACTTTATTCATTACAAGACAAAATACTTTTGAACTCTTGCTCTTTCCTAGAATCTGCTCAACATTAAGAATCTTTCCTCTGTTTAAAATATTATATTTTGACTCTTTTAACATAGTGAAATATGGAACTTTGTCATAATCTCAATTAAAGAAAGTTTCACACTTCGTCCACACTCTTTTAGTAGAATTTTGTTAAATAAAAATATGGAGGAAAAATGAAAGGTAAAATATTAGACTTTAATATTCAAAATAGTTCAGGGGTAATATCTGCAGATGATGGTAAGAGGTATAACTTTAATTCAAGTGAATGGAAAAGTGAGAAAAGTCCAAATAATGGTCAAACTGTTGATTTTTCAATTGATGGAGAAAATGCAACGAGTATATATTTAGTACAAAGCAACTCTTCCTCTGAAGGGAAAAGTAAAATAGTAGCAGCATTGCTGGCATTCTTTTTAGGTGGACTGGGTATTCATAAATTTTATCTAGGTTGTAATACAGCAGGTGTCATTATGTTAATTGTGTTTTTAGGTGGATTTGTATTATTAGGTTTTCCAAGTTTTATAATTGCAATAATCGCATTCATAGAATTTATTATGTATCTTATTAAATCTGATGATGATTTTAATAGAATATATGTTGAAAACAAAAAATGTTGGTTTTAGAAAAAAATCAATAAGAAAATTTAAAATTGGAGCAATAAAATGAGTGGAAAACAGATAGTAGGTATTATATTATTACTTGCAGGTTTAGGTATGTCGTTTATAGGTGGATCGAATGTTATGGATTTAGTGAGTGTCGGGAATAATCCTTTAGTTCAATTAGGACTACAAGCACAAGGAATGTCTCTTTCAGGTTTATGGATGAAATATGGTGGTATGACTGCAGTTGGAATAGTTATGCTTATTGTTGGAATTAATTTTGTAAAAAAACAAGTAGTAGAGGTAAATAAGTAATGAAAAAAATTATATTAGTAGTAAGTGTTATAAGTATAGTAATATTTTCAGGATGTTCTTCTGAGACAAAAGAACATTTAGAATGGGAAATAAAAACTTTAATGGAAGATTGTTATAGTATGAAATATTCAAAAGAAGAATGTCGAGAGAAAGGCGAAGAACTTGGTGAAAAAATAAAAGATTTCAATAGTGGAGTATCGCCTGAAAAAAGAGTACGACTCTAAAATAAGATAATACATGATGAAAATAATTTTCTTATTTTTAATATCGCTAACTTTACAAGCACAAGAATACACTAAACTATCAATATTAGGTGTATGGGAAGTATCATCATTAAAACTTAATGGTTTTACTTCTTTTGGTAAAGAGCTCTCCAAAAACCGTGGGGAGACTTACACTCTTCTTTTTAATAAAAGAGGATTTGTAAAAAACCAAACTACAAACACTATTTATAATTACGAAGTTATAAATGGAGAACTGAAAATCTACCAAACAAAAACTTACAAATATGGAAATCAAGTCAAAGATACAAGACATTATGACTTATGGAAAATATCAGGCTCCTTTGAGAACTGCTACAAATCTAAAATCATAAAGAAAAAGATGACAGGTTCTTATCGAAAAGAGGGTTATAAATGGTGTAAGATTCAAGAGTATCCACAACCTGTTCTTACAAATACACAAGACTACAACTTTAAATAAATCATTAAAAAAAGGAACTTAATGTATAAATTAACAATCAATTTAATTCTTAAAACAGCTATTTTAGGGCTTGCTTTATTAATTATAACAGGATGTGGAAGTCCAAAACCATCAGATGTTCAAGTATTTACAAAGCCAAAAAAACCTGAAAAAATAACACTTTTTAATCAAGAGTTTGATATGCCAGAACCAGTAGCTGTTGAGGCTAAACTATATCCCTCAAAGACTCTTAAAGGGAAAATGAATTATAGTTGGTATTCTTATGATAATCTCCGAAGAGAGATAGGATATGAAACATTTTGTTTTTTAGAAACATCTAGTAGACGATTTCAAATACCTTATTATGCTTTAAAATTTCCATCTAAAATGATAATAAACAATGTGCTTATATACCATACAGAAGAAGCTTATAATGATAAGAAAAAACCTATTAAAATAAATCCTTATCTATATGAAATAAAAGATAAAGAAAATATGAAAGATGGTTATGCATATTCTAGAAAAGATTTGTATAGAACTAATAAGTTAACAAAGTATATTGATACTGCTACTAGTGTAAAAATAGATAGTTTGAATTTTAATTCACAGAAACCACTGACACAACTGTTTGTTGCATTCGATGATTTACAAGATATGGCACCAACTAAGTATATAGAGATCAAGAAAAAGCCAATATTTAAAATAGATGGTTATTCTCCAGAGTTAGTAGTTTTACATGCACTCAAAACAAGAAAAGATTTAAACTATAATGAAAAACTAGTACGAGAAGTAGGTTTTAAAGATGCTCGACTATTTCGTAAAATACAAAAAAAAGTGAAAACTCTTAAACTTCCAAAATCATCTGTAGCAAGACTACCTCAAGATGTAAATATAAAGTATGCACTTAAAAACCATGCAACTATTTTAAAAACTGGCAGATACTTAGCAAAAACAGGACGATATAAGCACTTAAAAACTCAATCGTTTTTTAATAGTTCTTACACGTATAAATCAACTCATACTGTAAAAGTAAATGGGGAAGAAGCAAGTATGAAGAAGTCAACATCAGAGCATAAAACAGCTGGTTTTATGGATTTTAGTGAAGGAATTTAAGAACTATGGAAACAAATACAGAAGTAGAAAATACAAAAACTCCACTCATACCAAAATATGGTGCATACTTTTTAGCATTTATAATCATCTCTAAAATCATCTATCTTGGTGTAGAGGTATTTTATAATGGCTATCTTATCGATACAATTACTAGTGCTTCTGTGACAGAAGAGTCACTAGAGTATATAGAATCTTTGGGACATAATGTAAGTTCTGTTGGTTTAACTTTACTAGTAATACCATTTTTTTATCTTTTATATAGAAAATTTATCACGGGTGAAGCTAAAGTTATGGTACCTGCTTTAACAGGGATTACATTAGTTGTTCTCTTCTTTAGTTTTCATACTATGCTTACTTCATTAATGGATAAAATTGTAGAAGATAACAAGAGTAAAAGATATGCATCTTATTATATTTCTGCATTTAAGTATGGGATGCTTAATGGCTCTTTAGGGTATGAATCGTTTATGCCAAAGTCTCATCTCAAAAACCCAACAATAGAAGACAAAGTTATACTCTCAAATATTTTTCTTTTGAACTTTATAGATGAAAAACTCATAGATAAGTTTGTAGCAAGAGGACAAGATCAGTTTGCTGATGTTTTTATTTTAAAGTATGGGCATGATGATTATCAAAAAGTAGAACAGAAGTTTGAGAGAAAAGTGAGTAGCATAATTGATGGGTACAATAAGTACCTAAAAAAGAGTAAAGAGATAAATGAAAAGTTCTCTAAACTCGATAATGCTATGGTATTAGATGCGGAATACCAAGATTTTACAGGTAAATTAAGACAAAAATATGCTAATTATGAGAAAGAGGTAATTTCCTTTGAGAGGTCAGTTAATCTTAGTGATTCCCAACGAAATAAAATTTCTAAGAAATTAACGAAATATTTTAAGTATCAAGGTTACTCAAAAGCAAAGAGAAAATATAAAGCAGAAATGAATCAACAATTTGGTCACTATATCACACCTTCAAGGTGGTGTAATGGTGGGTATTGCCCTAGTAATAGTGCTATTGATCAAGTTGTTTATACAGAAGGTTATAGAAAATTCAAAAAAAATTCTGGAGGAATTCCACCAGATTTAGGTCAAAGAGCATTTTACAAACATCCTAAAGTAAAAAAGAGAGTTGTTGCAGAGTTGAGAGCAAAAGGACTCCGTGTACCTAACTCTTTTAACTACTCAAAAGCACAGTTCGCAAGAGCCTATAAAGCAAAAATAAATAGAGAATTTGCAAAAGTTAAAAAGAAGTTTTCTGCTGAACTTAAAAAAGAGACAGGAAAAAACATACCATTTGGACTTAATTACAATCAGTTCGTTTATAAATTTAAAGCAGACTTTACAAAAGAGTTTGGAAAAAAATGGGGTAATGTTGCATACAAAATGGCTAAAGCAAAAGATACATCAAAGTTTTATAGTAAACTATATAAGCCAAAATACAAAGATGAGTATCTAAGAAATTTTCTATTTACGAAAAATGACTTTATTGGTGATAAACATAAAGATTTAGGAGATGGAGCGATAAAGCATCTTTTTATTCCACCGTTTGCTATCGGGATGTCACTTATTGCGGGGATACTTAACTTTGTTTCTGTTGTGGTTATATTGATATTTTTAGTGATTAGAGTAGATAAGCTTGAGTTTAAAAAGCAATTTTTGATAAAGGGAACTGTAAAGTTGATTATATTGGGCATATTAATTTTATATCCATACTATAAGATGCAAGAGTATAATGCACTTGAAGGTTACACAGCTTTAGAAAAAGTAAAAGAGAGTGAAACAGGTGCAAAATATTTAAAACTTCTTGAGTGGATTATGGTGTACGAAAAATTTGGCTATGAAAATCTATATAAATATTTAAGACCTACTTCATGAGGCTCTTAATTATCCTACTTTTAGCATATATTCATTTATATGCTTTTAGTTACACTATAACAGCAAATGAACTTAATGAAAACATTAGTAAAAAGTTTCCTATTGAAAAGAAAATATTTTTATCAAAGTTTCTCTTTTCTAATCCTCAATTTAAGATAGAAAAATCATCAGACTTGATTTTATTTGAGTGTGATGTTAGTAACTCTTCTATATCTTTAGATGATGGAACAATTCCTATTTTTAGAGTATATGCTAAAAGTAGTATTAGATATGATGGACAAAATATATATTTGAAAAAGATAGAGATAAAAAAAATAAAAAATGAAAAAATTTCACCAGAACTTGAAAAGAAACTAAAAGTAGGCATCTCACTTCTTTTAAATTTATATTTCTCTAAAAAACCGATTTATAAAATAAGTGAAGCAAGCTATAGCATGAAAATTGCAAACAGTGTAATAGATGATGTTCTTATAAAAGATGGAGTTATAAAATTACTTATTCTTGAATAAATAGACTATAACTACATAAAAACATCACTCCTTATTTTAATTCATAGTAATTAAACGATAGTATCCACCGTATGAATTTTCTATAAGTTCAGAGGGAAGTTTTTTTCTTAATTTTTTTACTAAAGTACGAACTGAGTTTGTACCTATCTCTTTCTCTTCCCACATATGGGCAAGAATGGTTTGTGTGTCGACTAAAGAGTTTTTCTTCTTCAAGAGAAGTTCAAAAAGTTGATGCTCGGCTTTGGTGAGTTTTATTGCTTCTTTATTGAAAAGGAGTATTTTAGATTGTGTATTGTAGGTGAGTACAACAGAAATTTGGATTAAATGCTCATTCTCTTTCTTCATATAAGCATTTTTAATAAGCTTAGAGAGGACACCAAGTGTTTGTGCTCTATGTGAATTGACTTTTGTTGTTGTTTGAACTACTTGAGAATAAATCTCTTTTTCTTCAGAGAGAGCTAAAACAGTCATAGTATGGTTTAAAAACTCTATTTTTTTTGGTGTTGTGTAAATTTCTCCATAACTATAAAAACCACTTAATGGTGCTATGTCATACAGAGGTTCAATGTCATGAGAAATATTTTCTCCCATAAATCTTCTTCTTGCCATACAAGAGTATATAAACATTGTTTGTACAGAGGTTTTAAGCATTCTATTTGAGAGTTCTACACCGCTTTGAGTGATTTTATTTATATCTGTAAAACTAAATGAGAGTATGTCTCCAACTTGAAACTCTCCCGTACAAAAGAGAGAACCATCCTTATTTATCTGCATTGTAGTTCTAGCCACGAGCATATTTTTGCGTTTGACTATAAGTGGAAATTCTATGGTAATAGTTGGCTGAGTAGGTGAAGAGCCATACTGTTTGAGATGTTTTGTGTCAAGGTGCCTCTCAAAAATGAGAGAAGCTTTTTCCCCATCTATCTCATAGATGATATTTCCTTGAGCTTTTGTTATTTGCATCTCTAGTCCAACAGGTTCCCATGCAAGGTTAAAGTCATTGTGTATATATAAAGAGTCTGATGCTATAGAGAGTGCGACTATTGACTGTGTTTGTAGTTTTGTATTGTCACAAACAAGAGTTCTCTCTAGTCTTGCATTATCACCTGCTAAGCCTCCTGCAATGATAATATCTGGAAACTTACTGTGGATTTCTCGTGTGAGTTTTTCAGCATTACAAAGTAGTCCATCTGCAAAGAGTATGAGAACCTTTGTCTCATTTGAGAGAATCTCTTTACAAATAGTTCCTGCAGCAATATCTTCAGCTCCTAAGTCAAAAGTTGTCAATGTGTGCTTAAGAGAAGACTTTTCAAACTGTGTAAAAGAGATAAGTGTCGTCTCCAAGTCATTTTTTGAGATAGTACCATCAGTTGTTGTCCCGATTATATGAGCATCTGGAAGGTAGTGGTATAAAAGTGACTGTATCTCTGTTATATAGGCTTCATCAGTAGAGATTAAAAAGAGTTGTACCAGTAGTTTTGTTGGTTCAAATGTTGCAAGATTGTCTTTGAGAAAAGTTTCTAAGCACTTAGATGTTGTATAAGTATGTGAAATAGTTGTAATCATTATAAACCATGTGATAAATTTTGTGATATATTAGCAAAAATTATCTAAAAGTCACATTCACTACACACTTTGAATATATACTTTCAAA
>Ga0256843_1003633_pt1 | contig 10642 bp, 4 predicted proteins | sample AlvinellametaG_FD_191572 | JGI IMG/M metagenome (GOLD analysis project Ga0256843, IMG submission 191572) | Pompeii worm associated microbial communities from hydrothermal vent at the East Pacific Rise, Pacific Ocean - Alvinella | ecosystem: Host-associated > Annelida > Integument > Unclassified ... | reverse complement strand
ATACTATAAGAGGGAATAGTGTATCAAATACAATTTTAGGAAAAGATGGAGTAGATACAATCCATGGAGATGATGGAGCAGACTTTATATATGGTGGATTAAAAGGTGATACAATCTATGGAGATGATGGTGATGATAAGCTATTTGGAGAGAGTGATAACGATACAATATACGGTGGAAATGGAACAGATACTATAGATGGTGGAGCTGGAAATGATAAAATTTATGGTAAATTAACAGAAGATGATACAAATACAGAGATAGATACACTTTATGGTGGAGCAGGTATAGATACTGTATATGCAAATGATGGAGATGTAGTAAATGTATATGATGGTGGAACTGGATCTAGTGATGGAGATATAGAAGCTGGAGATACAATAGATCTATCAAGAATAAGTGAATATGTAAATATAGATTTAAGTGCAAATAGTTTAACTATAGCAGATGATACAAATTCAAGTGAAGTGTATGATTTCAATGTTGTTGGTGGTTCTGCACAAAATGATATTATAAAAGGTACTAATTCTACAGATAATGCTGATACTCTTTATGGAAATGATGGAGATGATACATTCTTAGTATCAAATGGTAGTGATAATATAGTAGGTGGTGCTAATACTGCTGATGATTATGATAATAATACTGGAGATTGGTATAGTTTTGCTGGTATGTATGAAAATGATGATCCAGATGATGGATTGGAAACAGATGATGATGGTATTGAAGTTATAATGAAAGCTCCATCAGAATCTAGTACAGCAAGTGGTACAGATGTAGGAACTTCTACATTTAGTCAAATAGAAAATATTATTGGATCAAATGGTAAAGATACAGTTACTGGAAATGATGAGATGAATAGTATCATTACTGGTACTGGAGATGATACTATTATAAGTAGTGATGGTAGAGATTGGTATGATGCTGGAGATGGTTCACAAGATTGGCTTTCTTATGATGGTGTTGATGTTGATACAGGTATTGAAGTAGATTTATCAAATAATAATAATGAAGGGTTAATTATAGTTGATGGATTTGATACAGAAGCTACAGATAATGAGATAGCAAAAGGTTTTGAAAATATTCTTGCTACAGATTTAGATGATACAATTACAGGTAATAATCTTGTAAATACTATTTATGGTGAAGATGGTGTTGATACAATTCATGGTAAAGAGGAAGCTGATACAATATATGGTGGATTAGGTACAGATAGCTTATATGGAGATAGTGGTGTAGATGTTTTATATGGTGAAAGTGATAATGATACACTTTCTGGTGGAATAGATACAGATACATTATATGGTGGAGCTGGTTCTGATATATTATATGGTGGAACTATAGATAATACTGATGAAGATGATTATGTAGATAGCCTATATGGTGGAGATAATAATGATACATTATTTGCTTCTGATGCTGATGTAGCTAGTATATATGATGGTGAAGATGATGGAGATCAATTAAATCTTTCAAGAGTTACACATAGTACATATACAGACTTTACAGCTGATACATTAAAAATAGATACAGATGATGATAATGATTTTTCAGATCAAGCAACAGCAACAGCTATAAGACTTGAAACACTTATTGGTAGTTCTTATACTGATATTATAAAAGGTGGAGATGAATACAATAATCTTAAAGGTAAAGATGGAGATGATTATTTTATCTTTTCAAATGGTGGAGATAATATTTATGGTGGAGATCATACTATTGATTCAGATGGAAATCAAGGTAGTGGAGCTGCATATACAGGTGCTGGAGATACTATAGATTTCTCTGAATTAGATAGTTCAGTGACTGTTGATTTATCAAAAGAATCAGTAACTGGAGATGATATAGACAATACAAACCTATATGAACTTGAAAATGTAATAGGTTCACAAACAGTTGATACAATAACTGGTACAGATTTAAACAATACTTTAGTTGGACATGATGGAGATGATACTATTTATGGTGGAGATGGAGTTGATGCTTATTATGGTGGACGAGTAAATGCAGATGGTACTGGTGGAGATGATAATGGTACAGCAGATGTATTGGATTATAGAATTACTGTAAATTCTGATAGTGATGGTGATGGTAACGATGATGATAATGGTATTGAAGTTGATTTATCTCAAGAGTTAATCCTTGTAGATGGATTTGGAAATAAAAATGAAACTTTAATAGGTTTTGAAAATGTATATGCTACAGATAAAAATGATACTGTTACAGGAAGTAGTGTAAGTAACTATATTTTAGGTGAAAATGGAGATGACACTATCTATGGTAAAGATGGAGATGATAGATTATATGGACAAGATGATAATGATTTAATCTATGGAGATAATAATGATACATCATCAACTTCAGGTGGAGCAGATACTCTTTCTGGTGGAGCTGGAGATGATACACTATATGGAGAAGAAGGAGCTGATACATTATTTGGAGATGATGGTACAGATACACTTGATGGTGGTACTGGAGATGATAGTTTAATTACTGGAGGTGGTAGTGATACTATCTATTCAAGTTCTGGAACTGATTGGATGATAAATACTGCAAATCAAGATACTATTGATTTTATAAATGCAAATGAAGATGGTGATCAAAATGTTATTATTGATCTATCTTACAATAATGGAAATGTTGATGGTGTAGATGGGGATGATTATGGTCGAGTAAATCAAGATCAATTCTCTACAAATGGTGGAACAGATGAAGTTATGACTGGATTTGAAGTTGTATATATGACAAATTTAGATGATACTATTACCGGAAGTACAGCAGATGAAACACTATATGGTAGAGATGGTGATGATGTATTCTTCTTCTCTGGTGGATATGATAGATTATATGGAGATGCTGATAGTGATTGGATTGATTTTACAGTTTATGGTTCTGTAAATTGGGGAAGCAATGAGATGACAGATATCGGAGATAGTAAACTATATGATATCAATAATGTATATGGAGATTCTGGTGCAGAATCAGGACACTTAACAGATAATGCAAATACAGTAATCTCAAATGATGGAAATGATAGTTTCTATTCTTTAGATGGAGATGATATTATTAATTTAGGAGATGGTGCTGATAGAATAGGTGCAGGTAAAGGTGATGATATATTAGTTGGTGGAACCAGTCAAGATGGAGATGGTAATGAACATACAGATGTTTTAGATTATGCTTATTATGGAGGAGTTGTAACAATAGATTGGAGCAATAGTGACAATACAGACTTAGATGGTACATACTATACAGATAAACATACTTCTCAAACTGATAGTGATTTCTTTAGTATTACAGAAGGTTCAAATACAGATTTAGCAAAAGAGTTTGAATACCTAAGAACATCTGGAGGTGATGATGTTATCACTTTAAATAGATCAGATGATACAAAAAATATGTTACATAGAATAGATATGTCTGATGGTGATGATACTTTCTATGGTAGTGATGTATATGATTCGGTATATGGAAATGATGGAGTAGATACACTTTATGGATATGATGGTAATGATAGCTTATCTGGTGGAGATGGAAATGATTCATTCTATGGAGGAGCTGGAGATGATCATATTTATGGAAATAATGATTCAGATTATATAGAAGGTGGAACAGATTCAGATACTATTTATGGAGGAGCTGGAGAAGATATAATTCATGGAAATGAAGCTGGAAAAGATGGTACAGATGATGACGATAATGTAAAAGATATTCTGTACGGAGAAGGTGGAAATGATACTATGTGGACAGGTGGAGGGGAAGATACCCTTTATGGTGGAGATGGTAATGATGAATTGTATGGATATGCAGATGATGGTAAAAATAGTATTTTTGGAGATGCTGGAGATGACCTACTTGTATTAGATTTTACAGCATTAGATCAAGATAATAATGTAAATATTGATGGTGGAGCGGATGATGATACATTGCAGATATCTGGTAGTTATGATTTAGTTACTTCTGTAAATTTCAAAGATGCTTCTGATACTGTATTTACAAATATGGAAGTTGTAGATTTTACAAATATGACTATAGATGGAAGTGATGATAATGAATTTGATTTTACTTGGGAAGATTTGAATTCATTTGCAGAAGGAAATCAAGATACTATCACTTTTGAGCTTACATCAGATCAAGCTGATAACTTTAGTTTAACTGCTGAAAAAGATGGAGATGGAACTATTGATACTTATGATGGAGATGATGCAGGAGATGCAAATATTTTAGAAGATGGTTCTACATATAGAGTTTATGAAAATGATGATATTGATAGTGATAACTGGGTAGATGTTGCTATAACAGTATCTTAAAAATAAGGGAAATAAAATGTATAAAAATATAAAAGTATTGAAAAAAGCAGAGAATTTAGAAACAAAATTCTCTTTGGTAAAACTAGAAGATAAACTAAAACATACAGGACTTATCCCTTTAGGTATAGGTGAGATAAATGGATATAGTTCTATTGCTCCTATACTAATAAGTGGAACATCATCAAAAGAATTTGCTCTTTTTATAGGACTTAGTCCTATAAATAATATATTTACATATAGTAAAATGTTGGATGAGCCTAGATTTTTAAAAAGCTATCCTTTTGTGATGGTAAATGCAAAAAATCAAGATGGAAAAATAATAGATGTAATAGGTATAGATAACAATAGTGATGTTGTCTCATCTACTAAAGATATATCAATATTTCAAGATAATGGTAAATTATCTTCTGTAGCACAAAATATGATTGATAATCTAAAATTATTACATACACAAAGAAAGATATCAAGAGATTTGATTCAAGAATTAGAAGATAGAGATTTATTGAAAAAACAAAGTTTTAATGTAAAAGTAAAAGATGAAGTAAAAACTATATTGAAAGATTATTTTATAGTTGATAGGGTAAAATTAAATAAATTAGATGATAAAACATTGGCTCTATGGAGTAGAAAAGGTTGGATGGGTATTATTGAAGCTCATTGTTACTCGCTTAGAAATTTTAAAAAAATAGTAGATATGATATAAGTTGGAAGTGAGGCTTCATCCTCGCCCATTTTGGTTATTATACGGGACTGAAGTCCCATTTCCAAAGATAAGGAAGTGAGGCTTTCTCAAAGAGAGTGCAAAGCACAAGAGCCTCGCCCATTTTGGTCATTATACAGGACTGAAGTCCCATTTCCAAAAATAACAATATTTAACTAAATTTTAGTTATGATAACAAATAAAATATAAGTAAGTTTAAATAGGAGAAAATATAGATTATGGATAATGATACATTATATAAAAAAGGGATACAAGAGTATTCAAAAAAGAATTATGATGAAGCGGTAAAGATATTTGAAGAGTTGATTGCAATAGATCCAAAAGGGAGTGATCCTTATGCAAATATTGCCGTTATAAAGAAAATCCAAAAAGATTATAAAAGTGCTTTTGAATACCTAAATAAAGCCATAGAACTAAATCCTAAAAATCCACAATATCATGGCAATATGGGAAATCTATTTAGAGAAGTTAAAAATTATAAAAATGCTATAAAAGCATATAAAAATGCTATAAAACTAAATCCAAAAGATCCTGTAAATTATAACAACCTAGGTATCACTTATGAGAAGATGAACGATATAAATAGAGCAGTTCAAGCATATAAAGAAGCTGTAAGAGTAGATGGAAAATTTGCAAAAGCTGTAAATAATATAGGTGTAATATATTATAAACAAAAAAAATACCAAGAAGCTGTAGATATATTTACAATAGCTTTAAAAGTTGATCCAAAATATTATGAAGTGCATAGCAATAAAGGTGCTTGTCTAAATAAATTAAAAAGATATGACGAAGCTATAGAGGAGTTGGAGTTAGCTATTAAATATGACCCTAAAAATAGTGGAGCATATACAAATCTTGGTAATGTATATTATAAATTATATGATTATAAAAAAGCTATAAAGATGCATGAAAAATCTATATCTTTAGATCCAAAAGGTAGCAATGCTTATAGTAACCTTGCAAATGCCCAAAAACAATTAGGATATACAGATAAAGCTATCAAATCATATAAAAAAGCTATAGAACTTGATCCAAATTTTGAAAATGCCCATTTTGATTTGGCAACTACATATCTAATCAAACAAGATTATACAAATGGTTGGAAAGAGTATGAGTGGAGATTTAAAAAAGAGGAGATGAGAAGTCATATCATAAAATATAAAGATATCTTTAGTTCTCCACTTTTTACTGGAAAAGAGGATATTGAAGGTAAAAGATTATTAATCCATAGTGAGCAAGGTTTTGGGGATAGTATAGAGTTTGTTAGATTTATAAGTGAAGTGAAAAAAAGATATAACCCTATAATCGTACTAAGTGCTAGAGATGAGCTTGTAAATCTTTTTAAAGATTTGGAATATGTAGATGAGATAGTATCAAGAGATAAAGATAAAACTCCACAATTTGATTATCAAGTATCAATGTTATCTTTGCCATATGTGTTAGAGATGAAAAGTGCAAAAGATATACCGCTTAGTGAGCCATATCTATTTGCTCCAAAAGATACAGATATAAAAATACCTAAGAAAAAAGGTGTTATAGATGTAGGGATAAACTGGAGTGCTAGTGTTACAGGTGATAGCTATGAGGGGAAAGTATTTGATATAAAATATTTTGAACCATTATTAAAAAATAAAAAAGTAAATCTATATTCACTACAAGTGGGTCCTGAAAAAGAGGATATTAAAAAAGCAGGATTTGAAGATGATATTATTGATATGACAGATAAATTAACTGATTTTTCAAAAACTGCATCATTGATAGAGCAATTAGATTTAGTAATAAGTAGTGATACAAGTGTAGCTCATTTAGCAGGTGCTATGGATAAAGAGGTTTGGATACCATTACAAAAGATGCCAGATTGGAGATGGTTGAAAAAAGGTGAAAAATCTATTTGGTATAAGAGTGCTAAATTATTTAGACAAAAAACAGCAAGACAATGGGATGGAGTATTTCAGTCAATTTTAGCAAAAATGGATAGAGAATATAAACTAAATCTAAAGAAAAAGTAAAAATGGAAAGTCTCACTTTCGTAATAGTTACTGTACTATAAATACACTTTTTGATTTGAGTTATAAATGCTAATATAATCTAATAGATATTTATAAATGATATGTTATAATATATGGTATAATAGTAACCATATAGGATAAAGAATTTGGAAGTTTTAAATATAAACGATATAACACAAGAGGATATTGAAAAGTATTCATCACCATTACCAGAACAAGTTGTTGATGATAAAGAGAATAGACTTCTTCTTGGATTTAAGAATATCCTTGATTTTTATTATGGAGCGGTTTCTACTGAAACTATTTTAACATTTGCAGCAAATAGTCAAGAGGGTTTTACAAAAGAATCTGTAGTTGATGTATCTTTTGAGATGGGGCTAAATGCAGTTGCAAAAGATATGGAAGCTACAGATATAGCGAATTATTTTCTCCCTTGTATAATATTTAATAAAGAGGGTGAAGCTTATATCTATGTAGCTAAAGGTAATAGAGAAGTTACAATATTAGATCCAATTACACAAAAAAAAGAGCAATATCCCTCAAGTTATCTAAAAAATTTCAAAAGTGCAATTTTAATATTTAGAGATCAAAAAAAGAGTGAATTTATCGATTTGGATAAAAGTCAATCTTGGTTTTGGAATCCTGTAAAATCTTTTTGGAGAACATATATTGAGATTGGGCTTTTGACATTTTTTATCAATATATTTGCTTTAGCAATTCCGCTTTTTACAATGAATGTATATAATAGAGTAGTACCAAATAATGCGACAGATACATTATTTGTACTTGCTGGTGGAGTTATGATTATCCTTATATTTGATATTATTTTTAAAAGTGTAAGAAATCATATTATTGAAAAAGTTGGTAAAAAGCTTGGGCTTTATTTTGAAGATGAGTTGATGAAAAGGATGCTAACGGTTCGTTCTGGATATGATACTATGCTTACTGGTATGAAGGCTAATCTATTTAGAGAATTGGCTCAAGTAAAAGATTTCTTTGGTGCTAGAAGTATTGTTCAGATTATAGATTTTCCATTTTTCTTTTTAGCATTATTTACTATGTTTCTTATCTCTCCAGCAGTTGCTATGGTACCACTTTTTGTAGCTATTGTGATAATTGTTTTTAATATTATTATGCAAATACCTATCTCAAAGTTAAGTCAAGATAAACAAAAAAATATACAAACCAAGCAGAGTTATTTGGTTGAATTAATTAGGGGTAGTGAGATGATAAAATTATCAAATGCAGTCCCTACAAAGTTATTTAATTGGAGAAATATTGTAGCTTTTTCAGATACTATTGCTCTAAAAATACAATCTATCAATATCTTTTCTATGAATTTCTCACAAACTATTATGCAGTTTTTAACACTTGGTGTAATTGTTGTAGGTGTTTATGAAATAGCTGCAAATCAACTTACAGTTGGTGGATTAATAGCTATGTCAATTTTGGCAACAAGATCAATGGTACCTATTATTCAGTTATCAAGTATGATAATAAGATTTAAAGAGATTAGAGAATCTTTAAGTGTTATAAATGATTTTTGGCATTTACCAGTTGAAACAGATAAGCAAGTAGAAATTGGAATTGGAAAATTAAAAGGTGAAATAGAATTTAAAGATGTAAGTTTTTTCTATAAAGATAGTAAATATGCTTCAGTAAATAAGATAAATTTTCATATCAAAGCAGGGGAGAGAGTAGGTATTATAGGTCAAACAGGAGCTGGAAAATCTACAATATTACGAATGCTTACTGGACTTGATGTGCCAAGTAAAGGTAGTATATTTATAGATGGGCATGATTTAAGTACAATTCATCCAGTTGAATTAAGACAAAATGTTGGTGTGATGCCACAAGAGCCATTTTTATTTGATGGTAGTTTAAAAGAAAATATTGAATTATCTGCTCCAATAAGTAAAGAGAGAATGATGGAAGTTATCAAGATGATTGGATTGGAAAATTTGGTAAAAAAATCTGGGCAAGGTGATGGTATGCCTGTAGGTGAGGGTGGATCTAAATTGTCTGTAGGGCAACGACATCTTGTAGCACTTGCAAGAGCTATTGTAACAAATCCATCAATTTTAATACTTGATGAGCCAACTACTGGACTTGATATTGGACTTGAAAAAACACTTGTAACAAAACTAAAAGAGATAGTTGAAGATAAAACTTTAATAGTGATAACTCATAGATTTACTGCACTTGATTTGGTTGATAGAGTTATAGTTTTAAGTGAGGGTAAAATTGTAGCAGATGGTCCAAAAGAGAAAGTTTTAAATGCTTTAAGAGGTAAAAAATAATGAATAGACTTTTTGAAGAGGAAAGATGGAATTATAGATTGATTGTAATCCCTATGATGTTATTGTTTGTGATATTTCTTACATGGGCATCATTTAGTGAACTGGATGAAATTGTAAGGGGTAGAGGAAAAGTTGTCCCATCTGGAAATACAAAAGTTATACAACATCTTGAAGGTGGGATAATCTCTGCTATAAAAGTAAAAGAGGGTGATACTGTAAAAAAAGGTGATGTGATATATGAACTTTCACAAGCATTTTTTACAGCAGATTCAAAAGCAAAAGAGATACAGTTATATGCTCTACAAGCTCAATCTATTAGGATACTAAATGAAGCAAATCTAAATAAAACTATAAAATTTCCTGATAATTTAAAAAAGAAGATTCCAGATATAGTAGAAAATGAAAGAGATATATTTTATGAAGATACAAAAACAAATCTACAAAAGATTAGTATAGCAAATGATCAGCTAAAACAAAAAGTATTGAAGTATAAAGAGTTGGAGTCTAAAATTTATGATTTATCTCTGGAGTTAAAACTTGCTAGAGAAAATATGAAAATATTGGATAAGATGTATAAACGACAAGTTGTATCAAAACAAAAATATCTAAAAGAGTTAAGGATAAAACAAACACTTGTAACAAAAGTATCAAATGCTAGAAATACTTTACCAATAGTCCAACAAGAGATAAATGAAGCGACAGGTAAAGTAAAAAGGATAAAATCAGAGATAAAAGCTAAAAATCTTAAAGATTATTCTAAAGTACAAGTTGAGATAAATTCATTACAACAAAGAGCAAAAGCAGATCAAGATAGAAGTCAAAGACGAGCTATAGTTTCACCTGTAGATGGTACGGTGCAAAAGTTATATTTTTATACTGTTGGTGGTATTATAAAACCTGGAGATAAAGTAGCAGAGATTACTCCTAAAAATGATTCACTTATAATTGAAGCAAAAATCAAAACTTCAGATAGAGCATTGGTATGGGCTGGACAAAAAGTAAAGATAGCTATTACAGCTTATGATACCTCAAAATATGGACTTTTAAATGGTAGAGTGTTGTTTATCAGTGCTGATAGTGAGACAGATGAACGAACACAATTTAGTTACTATTTAGTTAGGGTAAAAGCTTCAAAGCAAGAGTTTGCTCCTGATTTACCTATCTTACCTGGTATGGTTGCAAATATTAATATCCTTACAGGTAAAAAGACTATTATGCAGTATATTATTAAGCCATTAAAAGATATATCAAGAAATTCACTTATAGAGAAGTAGTAGTTTATCGTATGTATATACGGGACTG
>Ga0256843_1003632_pt1 | contig 10642 bp, 12 predicted proteins | sample AlvinellametaG_FD_191572 | JGI IMG/M metagenome (GOLD analysis project Ga0256843, IMG submission 191572) | Pompeii worm associated microbial communities from hydrothermal vent at the East Pacific Rise, Pacific Ocean - Alvinella | ecosystem: Host-associated > Annelida > Integument > Unclassified ... | reverse complement strand
TTTCATGCAGTTTTCAATACTGAGATATCTCTCTATGATGCTCATACAATCGCTGATAAAGTAGAAGCAAAAATCAAAAAACTATTTCCTGAAGATAAGAAGCTACACATCTTAGTCCATATGGACCCTTACGATGATGCTGATATCAATGATGAAGAGGAGGAGTGGTAAAAAAAGGCATTAAGCCTTTTTTCTCTTAGCTGGATGTTTTCCCATCTGGGCAGAGAAATTCTTGTTTGCAATCGCCTCTAAAAAGACAGTTGCATAAGAGCCCTTTGGCAATGTAAAACTGATGTTTAAAATATCAAAATTGTTCTTATAGTCAAGCTTGATATCTGTTGGAAATATAAGAGCTTCTCTACGTGAACCTTTATCATATAAGAACTCATCATCATACTTCTCCTCTATCTCACGCGCTGCATCTCTTGCACGATAGACATCTCGACCACATAAAAGCCCAGTCGGAACAACTTTATGCGCTTCAAAATCGCGTTGAGGCATCTTTTTTGGAGTAAAGAGTTTACCCTCCTCTGAAAGATATACATCGCCTTCTAAAAGCAAGAACTTGCCACTGTTCTTCTCACGTGAGAGCAGTACGCGCTCACGCAGCCATTGATTGAAGAAAAACGACTGATAGACAGATATCAAAAACTTCTTTAGTTTTGTATCTTCAATATGTAGTTCTCCTGCTATCATCTCACGTGCTTGATTTATAGAGTCTTCATCACGCCCAAAACGTTGATAACCAAAATAGTTTGGCAATCCATCTTTTGCAAGCTTCATCGCTCTTTTTTCAATTTGTCCCGCTTCTATTGGTGAGACACCAAAAAGATTAATACTAAAACGGTTTCCTACCAAATCACCCATACGAATAGAGTATTTGTCGCGTGTTCTTTTAAGTATCTTTATCCCTGGGTGTTTAAATTTTTTAAGCGCCTTTTCATACTTCGCTTCTATAGAGATATACTGCGTTGTTGTTGCATGTTTATCTTTAAGCCCTGCATAGCCAATCTTTTCAGCCGGCAGATTAAGATACTGCGCAAATGCAGCAATCATATCCCATGTTGTCATCTCTGTTTTTTGAACACGTAAAATAAGGTAATTTCCTTTTTCACTAAATGTTCTTGGATTTTCATCAACGATGAAGTCCTCTTTTGTCTGTTCAAACTTAAAGTTTATCTTCTCTTTCTCTTCTAAATATTCTCTTTGCAAATTTTTCCTTATAGTGCTAAACGATGCAGCACTCTGTTTGCTTGTGCTATATCTTTTTTTATTGCCTCTTTGAGTGTATCAATAGAGTCAAATTTCTCATTGTTTCGTATAAAGTCTACAAAACTTATTGCCGCTTTTTTTTCACATTTTACTTCACCGTCAAGTATATGACTCTCAACTGCAAAACTGCCATCTGTACTCTCACGATGTCCTATAAAACTCACAGATTGATGAAAATGCTCTTCATCATCAATCCGTGTCAATGTTGCGTAAACACCCTCTTTAGGAAGTAAAAAATCTTTTACCTCAAGATTGATCGTTGCAACAAGCTCACGTGAGCCTATTCCCTGTCCATTAACTCTATTTCCCTCAATGGTATAGTTATACCCTAAAAACTCATTGGCACCTTTTATATCTCCAATACTGAGCTTATGTCTAATCTTATGAGAGTGTACCGAATCATTATTATATTTTACTTCTTCTACTACCACGACCTCTCCATCAAAAAGTTCTTTCAGATCATTAAAAGAGTAACGCCTGTTTTTTCCAAAATGAAAATCATAACCGACAATGATCTTTTGCAGTTTAGGAAATTTTTCTCGAAGTAGAGCGATAAAATCTTTACCATCTAGATGACGAATCTCTTCAAGATTAAGATAAAGTATTTTATGTTTTGTATGGTTCTTTCGAAATCCATCCGGTGTCAAGTTTGCATAGCCTGTCTCTATAACAACAATAGTCCCATTATCATCAAGTTGAGAAAAAAGTGCCTGATGTCCTATGTGCATTCCATCAAATCCACCGATTGCAATCGATTTCGTACTATTCATTCTTCTCTCTTTAAACAAAATGTTTTATACATTATACAATAATTCCAAAAACGAATATACAAAATCATTCATCTCTTCTGTTATTCATACCAATACTTATTTGCTGTATAATACAAATATGATGAAAGAGAGTAATTTTTCAATAAAAAACTATAAAAACCTTCTTGTTAAAAATCCAAAGAATCGAAAACTACTCGATCAGATTCCAGTAGAAAATCTTGTTAATATTCTTTTAAAACTACCACATGAAATTTTTGAAGAACTCTTACACACTCTCTCTTATGAAAAATTGGCCGAAGCTATCTCCTGTGTAGAAAGCAATAAAGCAAAACATATTATCCACAGAATTGACAATATAGATTCAAAATTACAAAAACATATCTATTCCCTTTTACAAGAGCAACAACAGCACAAAATCAAACAACTATTACACTATGGGGATGAAGAGGTCGGTGCATACATGCATCTTGAACTACTGTGTGGGACAGTTGATGAAACAATTGCAGATATCAAACAAAAAATTAAAAACTATAAAAAACAGAATGCTCACGCACCTTTTATACAACTTTTTATCTGCAATAATAAAAAACGTTTAATTGCTACAATAGATATCACAGAACTAATCAATTATCCACAAGAGACTCACTTAGCAGATCTATTGCGTAACAACAAACTTCATAAAGCACTCTCAATTAATGAGCATGAATCTATTAACAAAGCAGTAGAAATGTTTGAGCTTTTTAACCTTCCCTCTCTGGCAGTTGTTGACAAAAAAGGACGTCTTTTAGGACGTATCCTATTTGATGATGTCTATACATTTATTCGTGTTCAAGAAGAGAAACAAGCCCTTAATATGCTAGGAACACACCATGAGGCAGAAAAAAGTTTTGGGAGTGCTCAAAGAACAAGACTTGAATGGATTTTCATTAACCTTTTTGCTATATTACTCTCTGCTATGGTCGTCAATCATTTCAAAGGTACAATAGAACAGATAGTGACCCTTGCAGTCCTTATGCCTATAGTTGCTGCATTAGGTGGTAATGTCGGAAGTCAAGCAGTTACCATCACAGTACGTCGCCTCTCAACAGGTAATATCAGTACAAAAAGAGCCACCTCACTTATACTAAAGGAGCTTTCAATAGGGATTGTTAATGGCTTAATCGTTGGAGCTGCAGTAGGGATTATCACATATCTATGGTTTAACCAATACATGTTAGGTGTCGTTGTCACTCTTGCGATTATTATAAATCTTTCAATGGCTGGACTTGTTGGTTCATTTTTACCTATATTTTTTAAACATTTCAATATTGACCCAGCCATTGCTTCACCACTACTACTTACAACAGCAACCGATGCGATGGGATTTTTTATCTTTTTGGGACTTGCAAAACTTATGTTACTTTAAAAAGTGATAACACCACTCCTGATTTCCTTCTTTACCACTAAGTTTTGAAGCTTTTTTTTGTAACAGTTTCCAATCTTTTAAGGCACAGGCATCTTCAAACTTTTGCATAGCTCTCTCTATAGCCTTTTTATCAAGGACAACTCCATTTTTATCACGCTTCACCTCACGTCCAACTTCAAACTGTGGTTTAAAGAGTAATATAATATCCCGTGAGGCAAGACGATCAACATCGTCTAAAATATTAAGCAGTGATATAAAGGCAACATCACTTACTATAAGCTCATATGGTGCATCACTCTCAAACTTACGAATATCACACCCTTCATAGACACTCACGCGACTATCCTCACGCAAAGAGTGATGTAGCTGATCGTGTCCAACATCAACACAACTCACTTCACCTACTCCACACTCTAAAAGTACCTGAGTAAATCCACCTGTAGAAGAGCCAATATCAAGTGCTCTTTTGCCACTTACATCAAGCCCTATCTCTTCTAAAAAGTATAATAGTTTAAAGGCAGCGCGTGAGACATAACTTTTATGCTCTGCTATCATTACACTACTTCCCTCTTCTACTTTAAAAGAGGTTTTTTTTACCAGCTTTTCATCAACACTTACAAGCCCATCTTTAATTATCTGCTGTGCTTTATTGCGACTCTCACATAAGCCATTTTCTACCAAGTAATTATCAAGACGCATTCTTTACTCCATACTTTTGTAAAAACTGATTGAACTGATTTGCAAAGTGCTCAGCATCTTTTTGCCCAAAGGGTTTTGGACCTTTTGTTATCTCACCCATCTCACGTATGCTCTCCATTAGATTACGCATTGCAAGATACTGTTTAATGTTATCTTTACTGTAGAGCTCTCCACGATGGTCTATTGCATGAGCATTTTTACTAATAACTCTATCAGCCAAAGGAATATCAGCGGTAATTACCAAATCACCCTCTTGAACCATCTCTACTATCTTATGGTCTGCCTCATCTGCACCGGCATCCACAATAATATATGTAACAGCAGCTGATTTTCCAATATTTATCTTTTTATTTGCTACAACATAAGTAGGAATTTTCAGCTTCTCAATTTGTTTCAAAACTATCGGTTTTAAAAGATTGGGAAAAGCATCCCCATCAATATATATCTTCATGACTCTTGCTCATCTCTAAAGGCACTTGGTCGAAACTTTTTAGAAAATTTCACAAGTGTAGCACTTAAAACCCCACCACCAGGAAGGACCCATAAAACAGATATAAAAGTCATCCGACCGATATCACAAACCTGCTGCGCTGCTTTTTTATATTCTTTATTTTTAATATGCTTTGGAATCTCTATTGTCTCTCTATACTCTTGTTTTAGTCCATACCCAATTTTTCTACTAAACTTTTTGAGTTTATGTATCATGCAAGCATCTCACGCATCTGCTCTTCTGTAAGTGTTTCTACACTAAGTTTTACAGCTTTATCATACTTACTACCTGCATCCTCACCATAGATAAGATAGTCTGTCTTTTTACTTACACTTCCACTCACCTTTGCACCCAAAGACTCCAGCATCTCTTTTATCTTGCCACGACTCTCGCTCATTGTTCCGGTAAGTACTACCGTTTTACCTTTAAAAGGATTCTCTTGAGCTTCTTCTTTTTGTTCAGGCGGTGTTGGCTGTATGATATTTTCAAGTTTTTCTACTGTCTCATAATTTACTCTCATAAACTCCAAGTAACTCTCAGCCATCTCATCACCAATGCCATCAATGGTTATAAGCGCCTCATTTGAAGCCTCTTTATAGCCAAGTCCAAAAGCCTCTGCTATCATCTTGGATGCCACTTCTCCGATATGCTCAATTCCAAGTGCATTTATAAAGCGCCAAAGTGCCGCACCCTTAACTGAAGCAATGGCATTTAAAAGATTTTGTGCTTTTTTCTCTTTAAAACCTTCTAAACTCAGTAGCTGCTCCATTGTCAGACTAAAAAGATCAACAACACTTTTGACAAATCCAGAGTTAAAAAGTTGTTCTACTATCTTACTCCCGAGCCCATCAATGTTAAGACAGGGTTTTGATGCAAAGTAGATAATGGAATTGACCACTCGCGCTTCACACTCTAGGTTTTGACACTTTATAAGCACCTCTTCTTGCAAAAGCTCACTCCCACATACAGGACAATGCTTTGGACGCTCAACTTTTACCTCATCACCACTACGCTCCTGCGTGAGCACTTTTACTATCTTTGGTATAACATCGCCGCTGCGAAGAATAATTACCCTATCACCTATGCGAATATCCATCCGCTCTATCTCATCAAAGTTATGCAGTGTTGCCCGCTCAACTACAACGCCGTCAATATCTGTCGGCTCAACCACAGCCACAGGGGTTACTGCACCTGTTCGCCCCACTTGCAACACTATCTCTTTAATGGTAGTAATCTTCTCAACTGCCGGAAACTTGTAAGCTACTGCCCAGCGAGGTACTTTTACCGTATAGCCCATATCGATCTGCGCAGCTATTTCATTGACTTTGACAACCATACCATCAAGCATCATAGGGTAACTCTCACGCTCAAGCTTCATCTGTTCATAGATTGCCTCGATCTCATCATACCCCTGCGTGAGCGCACGAAGTGGCGGTTTGCGAAATCCAAGATTGTAAATATACTCCATTCGCTCACTCAAAAGCTTTTGGGTAAGATCATTGACACCGATACCATAGGGTAAAAAGACTAAGTTGCGTGAGGCTGTGACTTTTGGATCGAGCTGTCTTAGACTCCCTGCTGCTGCATTACGAGGATTGGCAAAAGGAGGTTCGCCGTTTTTAAGGCGCTCTTTATTAATCTTCTCAAACTCATCTTTAAAGATTACAACCTCTCCACGTATCTCAATCAGACCTTTATGCTCAATCGTAAGTGGAATGGAGCGGATTGTCTTTACATTTTGGGTAATAAGCTCACCCTCTACTCCATCGCCTCGTGTTATTCCCTCACGCAACTCTCCATTTTCGTAAATAAGATTGAGGCTTGCTCCATCATATTTTGGCTCACAATAAAATGTCACATTGCTATCAAGTCTATATGTTTTTTCCAGCCATTTTTTCAGCCCATCTGCATCAAAGATATCCTCTAGTGACCACATACGTGAGAGGTGCTTTGCTTTAACAAATCCATCACTGATAACATCGCCAACTCTTTGTGTTGGAGAATCACTTAAAATATCTTGAGGATGTTCTTCTTCATACTCTACTACTCTATGATAGAGCTTATCATACTCCTCATCTGTGGTAATGGGGTCATCTAAAACATAGTAGTGATATGCCCAGAGATTTAGTTTTTTTACTGCTTCTTTATATTCACTCAAATTCATAGATATATTTTACCCTTTTTAAACTTTTGTATGCAACCACTCTCTCTTAGAGTAGATATACCAATATATGCACCCTTTTATCAAAGTCTCTAAGTTCATAATTGCAAAGATTACCACTATTCCATATCCCATTTTATAAGCTATATATGACGGTATAAGGCGAAATATCCAAAGCGATACAAGATTGACTTTGAGAGTTGTTTTTGTTGCTCCTGCTCCACGTAGTGATGCAGAATAAACAAACATAATTGCAAGTGGAATTTGAGCTAATCCTACTAAGATCAGGTACTTTGAAGCTACAGCGATTGTTAGTTCATCTTTTGTAAAGAAGTGAACCAAATATTCAGGAAAAAGAATCATAATAAGCCCAACACTACCCATAAATATATAAGCTATTCGTCCGCTGATTATTCCCATATTATAGGCTTTATCAAAATCTCTAGCTCCAATATTTTGTCCTACTAAAGCCATAGAGGCAATAGCAAATCCAAAGCCCGGCATAAATGCAATGCCTTCAACTCTCAATCCAACTTGATAGCCTGCAAGTTCGGCTGTTCCATAGGCTGTAATAATAGAGACAAAAAAGAGAAAACTCAAACTTGAAGCACCTCTGTCAATAGCTGCAGCATAACCAACTTTCAGAACTCTTTTAATATCTTTAAAACGAACGATCGGAAGGAAATTAAGCTTAGAATGGGCTTTCTTTTTTATCAGCAGATAGTAAGCCACATTATTAAACCCATAAGCAATAACCGTAGCAATTGCAGCACCTTCAATCCCTAAAGCAGGTGCACCAAAATGACCAAAAATTAAGATATAGTTTAAAAAGGCATTAATCCCTGAAGAAACCAGCTTGATATAGAGTGAACTTTTTGTATCTCCTGCAGCTGAGAGTGCATTATAAAGAAGCGTATCTAAAAAGATAACAATGATACCGAGTGATATTATACGAAAATAACTTCCACCCTCTTTAATTACATCAGGAGTAGCACCCATCCATGCATAGAAATGATAAGCTCCAAAGTAACCACTAACTGAAACGACAACTCCTAAAGTAATAGCCATCAAAACCAGAGAAAAAAGCAGAGCCGAAGCACGTCTTTTTCTCCCCTGCCCTATAAAACGTGATATAAGTGCATTGCCACCAACAACAAAGAGTGTCATAAGAACATTGACTATCATCATAAACTGCATGCTCATACCAACAGCAGCAAGTGCTGCAACACTGACAGTTCCAACCATCAGCATATCTATAAGTACCTGCAAGATATCTACAAGATGTTTCAGTGCTGCTGGAAAAGCGAGCGAAAGAACTTTTTTAGTATCTGGAGAGATTATTTTTGAAAAAATTGTGCTACCTCTTGCATTGTATTTATGAGTTCATCTTGTGTAGAAAACTCTAAGACTTTTTTATCTCTGACATTTTCACCCGGTGGGGTATAATCAAAAACTAAAACATAGTTGAGGAGCTTTACTTTATCTCCATAGAGTTCATACCACTCCAGACTCATCTCTGCTACTTCACCCTGCATATCAATAACCACAGCACCATAAAGCCGTGTTAAATTCTCTAAACTTATCTCTTCATCATTATATTTATATATCACTCTTATTCATCCTTACTTAAACTTTTACGCATACTACCATCTCTCATTTTTAAAAATGCCAAAAATCCAAAAACAGTTCCAATCATAATCAAAACAGCACCCACTGCATCTTGTTTTTCATAAGCCATTATCATCCAACAAATATCTGCAAAAATATAAGCCATTACCGATTGATAAATCTGACCTTTGTAAGTAAAATATGCACCTATATTTAGAAGCATGCCACCAAGTATTGCAAAACTAAACATCATATCTCATCGATTTTCTCTTTTTTAAGTATGAAATTATAATATACTGCACCTATAATAAACCCTAGACCCATTAAAAATGTTATATTTTCCAAACTAAAATTTTTTTCTGCCAAATATCCAATCATATATGAAGTAAAAGCAGCAACACTTAAAAAAAGCATATCATTATATGCCACTATACGCCCATAAAATTTTTTTTCTATATTTTTTTGCAATAGTGTATAACTATATGACCAAAGTGTTGTTGTAAAAAAACCAACAATAATACTTGCCAGTAAAGAGAAGTAAAAATTATCCATAAGGTATGCCCAAAGCCAAATTGCAAAGCCCTGTCCTAAAAAAATATAGAGCAAACGCTTATTGTTAATCCATTTTCCAAAGACTATAGGTCCTATAACTAAACCTACTGCACGAGCAGAATGTAAAAGTCCTAATGCTAAAGAGGTTGCTATAAAAGATGCATAGTAGTGTTCAACCATTAAAGCAACCAATGCATCAAATGCAGTTAATCCTACAAAAGAGTGAATAAACATCAAATGCAAGGCCTTTGGATTTGTTCGAAGATACCTAAAAGTATCTTTCATCATTACAAAGAGATTCTCTTTTATATGAATAATCTCATCTTTAAATTTCAAATCATATAGAAGGAAAAAAGCAAATACAAACATCAAAGCATCCAGTAAAAATGCAATTTTAATACCAAGTAAATAGACGACAAAACCACTAATTGCCATACCAAGTGTATAAGAAAAAGACCAAATTATAGAGTGTAGTTCATTGGCTTTTTGTAACTTATCCCCATCTAAAATTTTTGGCAAAAGTGACATTTCTGTAGTAAAATAAAAAGATGCTGCTGCCATTTTTATAAAGATCAAGACATAAAGCAAATGTAGATCACTTACTTGACTTACAAAAATAAGTGCTGCCGTAGAGACTATTTCAATAAAAATCAAAAAAAGCATTAACTCTTTGGCACGAAACCTATCAATAATAGGCCCTGAAAATGGAGCCTGAATTACTCCGGCCAAAAAATTCAACATCGCAACAAAAGCGACAATTTCAGCAGATACTTCTAATTTTATAAGTAATGTGTAGATAGCTACATTTGAAAACCATGCACCAAAATATGAAATTAATTGAATGAAAGAGAGTCTTCTTAAAACGACCTCATCTTGTAAAAGTTTTAAATAGGCTTTCATAAATGCAAGAGTAACATATAATTTAAAATATTTTGTTGCTTTTCTAAAGTTATTTTATAAAAGGACGATATTGTGATTAATAATTATATTCTGTAATGGAGGAGTAGGTCATGGATGGCATAGCTAATGTTGCAAGACAACAACAGTCACAAATGAATGTTCAAGAGACTCAAGGAAGAGTAACAGAGCAGATGCAATCAACACAACAGGTTTCACAGGGCAAAATGAAACAAGATAGTGTCGTACAACAGATGCAAAAATCTGCAACTGACTCAACAGATCAAGTCAACTCACAAAAAGATGTAGAGGAGTTAGTTAAAAAACTTAACGAAGCAATGACACCACTTAATCCTGATATAAAATTTGGAGTGGATCAGAATGATATTTTTTATGTTGCAGCAATTGATGCAAAGACAAATAGAGTTATTCGAAGATTTCCAGCAGAACAAGCACAGGATTTTTTACCAAAAATGCAAGAAGTCAGTGGAATTCTTTTTGATTCTAAAGGATAGATTTATGCTCTTTTGAGCATAAACCTACTCCCTTTTAATTTTTTTTACTTTATTTTTTCTTATTTACTTTCTTTAACTATTTCAATATAAGCAAAGCCTCACCTCTTTTTCGATATAATCGCGATAATTATTTTACAATCAAAAGGTTTTTTATATGAAAAAAAGTGTCAAAAAAGTGGTATTAGCCTATTCTGGGGGATTAGATACAAGCGTTATTTTAAAATGGCTTCAAGATGAGTATAACTGTGAAGTTGTAACATTTACAGCAGATCT
>Ga0256843_1003631_pt1 | contig 10644 bp, 10 predicted proteins | sample AlvinellametaG_FD_191572 | JGI IMG/M metagenome (GOLD analysis project Ga0256843, IMG submission 191572) | Pompeii worm associated microbial communities from hydrothermal vent at the East Pacific Rise, Pacific Ocean - Alvinella | ecosystem: Host-associated > Annelida > Integument > Unclassified ... | reverse complement strand
ACTCGTCTCGGGGATCCGCAGTCCCAATATCCTCACCACCGGCGCGCTGCAGCGTTTTGTCTATCTCCACGGGCGCAAACCGTTCGAGCGGGCGGTGATCGTCGGCAGCGAGGCGGTGAGTTTCTCGGCCCTCATGACCTGCCGCCACGCCGGTATCGAGGTAGCCGCCATGATCGAGGAGCTGCCCCGCATCCAGATGTTCGCCCCGCTCAAACCGGCCGCGGAACACCTGCTCGGTGTCCCGGTCCACACCGGAGTGGAACACATCACCATCGAGGGGGAAGGGAAGGATATCCGCGGGGTGCGTATCCTTCGCGACGGCTCGGAGAAGTTCATCGCCTGCGACGGCGTGATCTTCACCGGCCTCTTCACGCCTGAGGGGGCGATCATGCAGCAGCATTTCGACGGCTTCAATGTCCGCAACAACTCCCTCGATGTGACGCAGGACTTTCAGAGCGCCGATCCCGATGTCTTCGTCGCGGGCAACGCCCTGCGTGGGGCTTTGACCGCGTTCAAGTGCTACTTTGAAGGGCGAGATGCCGCCCGGGCGATCCACCGCTCCCTCGCAGGGGAGAAGTCCCTGCGTACCGTCCCCATCCTCGCCGATGAGGCGATCGCGTGGCACAGCCCCAGCCTCATCGACCTCGACGCGCCCCACCCGCGCCTGACCACCCTGCGCTTTGCCCGACAGACCCGAGGGACGCTCCTGACGTTGCTCAATGGTCGGGAGGTGATGCGCACCCGCATCGACGCGGTACCGTTTCTTAATGTCACGCTGCCGTGGTTCAACCAGCCGGTACGGGAGGGGGACCGGGTCGAGCTGATCTACCGGGAGGAGAACCGGGCATGACCCTCCGTCTGCTGCTGGTACTGGCCCTGAGCCTCACACTCCACGCCCGCTCGGCCAACGACACCCCAGGCTGGCATCTCTATCCCAGCTATGCCCGCCACCTCTGCCGGCTGCCGGATCCCCACAAAAAACAGATCTTTTTTCGGGCCAATACCCCCGAGAGGATCGTCGCACTGACCTTCGACGACGGACCGCTGGGACGCACACCCGCCCTGCTGAGGCTGCTCAAAAAACGCCACACTCCGGCGACCTTCTTCCTTCTGGCTCCCCAGCTCACCCGTGCCAAAGCCCACCGTTACGACGATCCCCTCTTCGAGGTCGCTCTGCACGGCTATCACCATCTTGACTATCGCCGCCTCTCCCCTGGCCGTGTCCGCAAAGAACTCGACCGCGCACTGCGGACCTTCCACCGGTACGATCTTCACCCCCGTTACTTCCGCCCCCCTTACGGCATGACCAGCTCCCCGCTGTTGTCGGAGCTGAGCAAACGCCACCTCCGCCCCATCCTCTGGTCCCTCGATTCACAGGACTGGAACCATTATCGGGGTAAAAAATTCCTCAAAAACGTCATCCGCCACCTCGCACCGGGCAGCGTCATCCTCCTGCACGATCAAGCCACACGCCTTCAGGATCTCGACGCACTCATCACCGCGATAGAGGAGGCCGGATACCGGATCGTACCTCTTAGCAGATTAGTACAGGAGAAAAGCCTGCTTCCCTGCTCAGGAAAGCAGAACAATTGACGGGATTCCGGATCGGGGTCCGGATTGGCGGGAATCCCATCCGACCCTGGTAGGTCGGATTCCCCCGAATCCGACGATTTGTGGTGAAGCGTGCCTGATCGGTGCCCATGGCCGGTTGTTGCAATCGACGATTGCAACCTACGCGAATCCGATACCGATCGCAATGTTATGGGGATTCCGGATCAAGTCCGGAATGACAGTAGAGCGGAAATACAGGCCTTCCCCGCTCACGACACTGCCCGTGTGTGACCATACTCTCCAAGATACTCACAGAGGTGGATCGTGGTATCCTCACCGTCGAGTTTGACGACGCTGTAGGCCGGCTGGACGGTGGTGGTGAGGCTCTCGGTCTGTTCGTCGGGGCGGTAGGCTACCTGAAAGGTCGTGCTGCGGGTGGTGCTCAGGAGTACCCCGCGATGGATCGCCTGCATCGGCCGGTGGACATGGCCGAAGAAGATATGGTCTACCCCGGAGCCGTGGCGCTTGAGCATCTTCCAGAACGCTTTGGCGCTGCGAAAATCCCCCACCGTATCCATCCGGTACAATCCCGAACGGATCGGGTGGTGATGCATCAGCAGAGAGATCTTCCGATCAGCATACCGGGCCAGCTGCTCTTCCAGCCATGCCAGCCGTTCATCACACAGCAGACCATACTCTTCTCCTTCGACCAGCGTATCAAGCGCCAGAAAGACCCGTTCCTTCTCCTCATACACATATTGTACGAACTTCCCACTGCGAAAACGGGGGAATGTTTCCCAAAAAGCGGCACGATCGTCGTGGTTGCCCACTACCGGCAGCAGCGGCATTGGCAGGATCTGGGCGTATTTCGCCAGATGCCGATAGGCAGCAGGATCACCGCCGTTGGTCAGATCGCCGGTGATGACGACAAAGGCCGCGTCCGGATGGTGCTCGGCGATGTTACGGAACGCCTTTTTAAGCCGCTTGGCCGGTTTGATGCCGTAGAGCTTGTCCGAAGAGGCACCCAGCAGGTGGGTGTCCGAGAGATGGATGAACTTCATCGCTATTTTTTGCGATCAAGATAGAGATTGATGAGCGCAAAGGTGGTGATCACCACCACGATCATAAAGCTCACAGCATTGAGGACCGGCGTGGAGCTGAACTTGATCCGGGTGAAGAGCTCCACCGGCAGCGTCGGATCGGATCCGATGAGGAAAATGGTGGTATTGAAGTTCGAGAAACTGATCAAAAACGCCACCGCGAACCCGCTGATGAGCGCCGGCCGCAGGAAGGGGATCGTAATGTAACGGATCGCCTGCAGCTTTGTGGCCTTGAGGCTGAGCGCTGCCTCTTCGAGGGTGTGGTCGAACTTCTTCAACCGTGCCGAGACGATCAGCATCACGTACGTCGCCCCGAAGCTGAACTGCCCCAGTACCACCAGCCAGAACCCCGGGCTCAAAAACTCCGGGTCCCATCCGGTGAGCTTCTCGATCGCTCCGGCGGCATGGGTGGAAGTGAGGATGATCGAGATACCGAGGATCACCCCCGGAATGACCAGCGGCGCGATCGCCAGAAAATAGAGGAAGTTCTTGCCCCGGAACTTCTCCTGGACAAAGAGCAGCGCCGCGGCCGTTCCCACCGCCAGCGAGAGGATCCCCATGATGGTTGCGGTCAGGACGCTCACCCCGATGCTGCGCAGCAGGTCCTCATCAGCAAAAAGCCCCACCCGCTCGTCGGTATTGGCGAAGAACCAGTCGAGGGTAAAGCCTTTCCACGGCAGCGAGATGAACTGCGAATCGTTGAACGCCAGCACCGAGATGACGATCAGCGGCAGCACCAGAAAGAGGAAGAACAGCCCCACATAGAGGCGGTAGCCATTGCGATAAACCGGTGAGTTTGGGAGTGAACGTATCATGATCCGACCCTTTCAAGTTTCTGACCGGAGGCCTTGAGCGCGACCCAGACGATAAACGACGAGATCAGCAGCAGCAGGAACCCGAACGCCGCCCCTTCGTTCCAGTTGAACGTTGAGAGGAACTGGTTGTAGATCTGTTCGGTGAACCACAGCGAGCTCTTTCCGCCGAGGATATTGGGCGCCAGATAGTCGCCGATAACGAGCATGAAGACGATGATCGAGCCCGAGACGATCCCCGGCATGGAGTACGGGATGACGATGCGGCGGATGATGGTCCATTTGCTCGCTCCCAGATCGCTGGCCGCTTCGATGAGCGAATCGTCCAGCGACTCCAGCGTCGACATGATCGGCACGATCATAAACAGCACCGACATATAGAGCAGACCAAGGATCATACTGAAGTCATTGTAGAGCAGTGGCAGCGGCTTGTCGATGAGGCCCAGCGACTTGAGGAACTCGTTGATGATCCCATGGTCACCGAGGATGATCATCCAGCCGTAGATGGTGATCAGCTCCCCAACCCACAGCGGCACCAGCAACAGCATCGTCAGCGGACCGACGTAACGTTTGGAGACCACTTTGGTGAGATAGAATGCCACCGGAAAGGCGACAATGAACGCCAGAACGGTCACCCCGATCGCGTATCCGACGGTGCGCACGAAGGTCATCCAGTAGATGCGGTTGGTGAAAAAGTCGGTGTAGTTCTGCAGCGTCCAGGTCTCCTGGCCGTCGACCTTGAACGAGTTGATCAACAGCTCAATGTGCGGGATGAAGATCAGCAGGATCAGCCACGCCAGCACCGGCAGCAGGACAAAATAGAACGCTTTGTTTCGTTTCCCTTCCATCTCACACCTCCGGGTAGCATTTCAGATCGTCATGGTGCACGCCGATGGTGACCGCATCCCCCTCGGCCAGACTGTCGTAGCGGGCGTTCTGCGGCAGGGAGACCAGCAGCTCCTCTCCGCCGGGAAGCACGGCCGAGATCTTGGTGTTGGCCCCGTCGAAGAGGATCGTTTTGATCCTGGCATCGAACCGTTCGATATCGTCCATCGCCTCATCGGGGTTGATGAGGATCGCCTCGGGGCGGATATAGAGCACTTTGGGGTCAAAATCGAGCCCCGGCCGCTCCATACTCCAGCCGCTGGTGGTGGTGATGGTGTCCCCCTCTTTGTCAGCCAGCTCGAAGCGGTTGCTCTCCCCGACAAACCCGGCGACAAAAGCGGTCTGGGGATTTTTGTAAAGATTCTTTGGGGTGTCGATCTGTTCGAAACGCCCTTTGTTCATGACAGCGACTTTGTCGCTCATCACGAGCGCTTCGGACTGATCGTGGGTGATATAGATGAAGGTAGTGCCGATCTCTTTTTGGAGGAGTTTGAGCTCCACTTTCATGTGTTCACGCAGCTTGCGGTCCAGCGCGCCGAGGGGCTCATCGAGCAGCAGGATCTTGGGCTTCATCACCAGCGATCGGGCGATGGCGACCCGCTGGCGCTGCCCGCCGGAGAGCTCGGTGACCTTCTTTTTCTCGAACCCCTCCAGCCCGACACGGCCAAGCATCTCGGTGACCCGCTTGTCGATCTCGGCGTTGTCAAGCTTTTTGCGCCGCAGACCGAACGCGACGTTCTCGTAGACGTTCATCATCGGAAAAAGCGCCAGTGATTGAAAGACGATGTTGACCGGCCGCTCCTCGGGCGGGATACCGGTCATCGACTCCCCCTGGATGAGGATATCCCCCTCGCTCTGTTCGATAAAGCCCGAGATCATCCGCAGCAGCGTGGTCTTGCCGCATCCGCTGGGACCGAGGATCGAGAAGAAGCCACCCTCTTCGACGAAAAAGTCCACATCCTTGACCGCCGTGAAATCCTTGAATTCCTTGGTCAGGTTCTTTACTTCGAGTATCTTGTTCATGCTCCCTCCTTTTGGTGCATAGCCGAACATTCACTGCAAATGCTCGGTGATGCGCCCCCAGGCAGGCCGCAGCCTGCGTGGAGCATACCCGAAGGGGGATTATTTGACCTCGGCTGCCTTGATGCGCTCAAGTACTTTGGCTTCGATCGCCTCGAATCCGTCCGGAACGGGCGGATGCCATTTGATGTTGTCGATGTCTTCTTTGGTGAAGGAGCGTGCGAAGTTGTCCTTGATCTCCGGTTTGAGGAGCTTGTCCGCACCGACGCTGGCCGTACCGTACCCTTCCTGGTTGGTGAAATACGCAGCGTTCTCCGGGCGGAGCATGAAGTTGATGAACTTATAGGCCCCCTCGACGTTCTTGGACTTGGCCGGAATGGCATAGGTGTCGATCCATCCCAGCGCACCGCTTTTGGGCGCGATGAAGTCGAGATCGGGGTTCTCTTTGTGCAGCTGCCAGCCGATGCCGTCCCAGCCGCTCTCGACCCACACATCGCCGCTGCGCATGTTGGCTTTCTGGGTGTCGGCGCTGGTCCAGTAGTTCTTGACCAGTTTCTTCGACTCGATCAGCTTTTTCTCCACTTCGGCCATCAGCTTCTTGTACGCTTCGATATCATTATACAGCGCGAAGGGATCCTTGCCCATACCAAATGCCGTCGCGATCAGCAGCGGCCGCTTGAGGCGGTAGGAGATGTGCCCGCCGTATTTGGGGTTCCACAGATCGGACCAGTCTTTGGCTTCGGGGGCCATCTTTTTGTTGACGATCATCCCGGTGGTACCGTAGCAGAACGGCACCGCGTACCCTTTGCCGTCAACGGCCGAGTTTTTCTTGACCGCATCGAGCATCGAGGGGATGATCTGATCGGTCTTGATCTTCGAGTAGTCGATCGGCTGATAGACCGGGAACTTCTTCTGCACGAAGCTGATCCGGTCCTGGCTGGGCTGCGCGAGGTCAAATCCGCCCCCGCGTGTCGCCCGAAGCTTGGCAATCATCTCTTCGTTGTTGGAGTAGGTGATCTTGAGTTTGATCCCCGTCTCTTTTTCGAACTTGTCCACCAGCGCTTTGGGCGTATAGCCTTTCCAGGTGATGATCCGCAAAGTCTCCTGGGCCGCAAGCATGCCCACTGTCAATGTCAGCGCCGATACGCCGACCGCGATAAGTCGTTTCATTTTCCGTCCTTTTGAATGGGGTTAACCGTTGATGGGGATCTCACGCCTTGTGACAAGGGAGTAAGACATCCACTCTGTAAGTATAGTTAGAAAAACTCTAAAATATCTTTAAATGGGCTTTTTAGTTGGATTTTAATCTTTATTTAAGAGGTACTTAATCTTTTTTGCTTTAGGCTTGCGGCATGGATTTTTATCAACAACTGGGGAGAGAACATACCATCGGCGCCCACCGGGGCTATCGTGCGCTTTGGCCGGAGAATACCCTCAAGGCTTTTGAAGCGGCCATCGGGCACTTTGATTTCATCGAGCTGGATATCCAGCCCTCGGAGGATGGGACCTTGATGATCCTGCACGATGAGACGATGGAGCGCACCACCGATGTCGAGCAGCATACCTCCCGGCCCCGGCCCCACCGCATCGACGAGCACGATGCGGCGTGGCTGCAACGGGTTGACGCGGGGGGCTGGTTCGCACGGCACGATCCTTTCGGCACCCGTGCGGCCGGCTTGATGCCTCCGGAGGCGGAGGGATTCGCACCGATCCCGACCCTGCCCGAGGTGGTGGCTCTGTGCCGCAAGCACCGTATGCCGCTCAATGTCGAGATCAAGGACTCCCCCCGCGCCGACACCGAACGGCTCCTGCGCGATCTGCTCGAGGCGATCGCCCCGCTGCGCGCCGAGGGGGTTCCCCTGCTTGTCTCATCGTTCAACCACCGTTACCTTGCCGCCCTCAAAACACTCGATCCCGATCTCAAACTGGCCGCGAACGTCGAGTACACCCATCCGCCCGATCTGACGAACTACCTCAAAGAGCTTGGTGTCATCGGCTACCACGTCGACGCCCCGCTGATCGGAAGCACCCCGGTAGCCGAATTGGCCTCACTCGGGATCACCTGCGGCGCGTTTACCCTCAACGACCCGGCGCAGCAGGCCGCCTGTTTTGATCGGGGGTTTCGGACGGTATTTGCCGATATGACCGGCGATCTCTACCGGGCGATACACAAAAGTACAAGCAGCTGACGGTCACGCCCGATTGAGACGCGCGACCGCTTCGAGCATCTTCAGGCCCGCTTCGTTGACGCTGTTCTTGCCCAGATACTTCGCCTCACGTGCGGCGATGTAGGCTTTTTCGAACCGATCGACGCTCAGGCCGCTGAGCTTGATCGCTTTTTTGATGTTTTTGGGCAGGATGCGGATCTTGTTCTCTTTGACGTACATCGTACCGGTCTGGGCGACGGCGTGGACCACGCGGTAGATCGTCGGGTTGATCGGCGCGCCAAATCCGCCCGGGACCGCGCTCATCGCCTCGTCCATGGTCCGGCCGTATTCGGTCTCGATGATGTGCCCATCGGGCAGGATCTCGATGAACCCTTTGGCTTCGAGTTTGTCAAGTGCCTCTTCGATCCGGATTGTCTCCATCGCATCCTTGCCCTCCAGCAACATCTCGCAGCTCATTCCCGCCGGCGGGATCATGGTGAACACATCGGCCTCCCATCGGGTCAAAAACGGCAGGCGCGGTCTGGCGGCCAGCTCCTCATAGAGCAGCCCCGAATGGGTCGCCTCGAAAGTACCGAGGATGCGCTCTTTGCGCGCCTCTTCGATCCACTCGCGGTTGGGGAGCGAGTAGGTCTTGTTCGAGGCGGTGAGGGTCTTGACGCTCCAGGAGTGGATCGACCGCTCATCGGCCTGGTCCTCGATGACCCGCAGACCATCCTCCGTGACACGGTAGACCGCTTTGCCCCGCTCATCCACACCCTCTTCGATCAGGCCGAAGCTCTCGAGCGAGTAGAGGTACGCCCGGACATCGAAGTTGCTCTCGAACCACTGGCTCATCTCTTTGGCCTCGGCGAACTGCCGGGCGATCTCCGCTTTTTTGCGGGGCATCTCATCGAGACGACGGCCGTATCTGCCGAGGATCTTTTTGTATTCGTTCACTTTGCGATCGACCAGTTCCCGTCGGATCTCCTCAAGGGTGGGGACCTCTTCGGGATTGCTCGGGGTTTTTTCCTCCCAGATTGTGTGGATCGTCTTGAGGGTCTCGACCTCCTCTTTTTCGATCGCGAACGAACGCAGGGTCTCATCGGCCTCGTCGTGATAGATCCGATAGACCTCCAGAGCCAGCTCACCCGCACGGGTCAGGGTATCGGTATCCTGCACGTAGCCGAGCTCCTCAAGCCCGATCAGCGTTTCGAGTTCCACCTCTTCGCCGTCGGCGATCCGCGCGATGTTCTCGAGGATCGACAGATCCAGCACGCTCCCCTCGTTCAGGTAGCCGCCGTAGGTGAGGGTCTCCTTGACCGCCTGTCCCAGTCCCGTGAAGGTGAAGTAGTCCCCCCGCGGGATCGAGTAGGCGATCAGCCGCATCGCCTCGCACACATCCTTGAGGTTCCCCTCGATCGGCAGATAGTGCGCATCGGTGGGTCCCGTGGGGGACGTGCGGATGTACTCCGCCAGCGTCGCATCGAGCACCAGCTCGGGCTTGACGATGCTGTAGGCATCAAAGAGCGCTTTGGCCGCCTCGGTGACCGATCCGTCGCTGTCGGCAAAGCCCCGTTTTTCCAGAGGCTCCTGTGAGATGCCGGTGGTTTTGCCCTTGTTGATGATCGCCGCATCGATCATGGCGATCACCTCCGAGCTCACCCAGCGGAAATCCTCCTCCATCGCCCCAAGATCGACGCGATCCTCCAGCGATGCCAGCGCCGAGGCGACCGCCTCCCCGCCGTAGGTCAGCTCGATCGTCGCCGGGATCGGGAACCGCACCAGGCCGCTGAGATTGAGCTCCTCGACCGCTTCGTTGTTGAGTTTCTCGACATTGATCGTCTTGTCGTCGCTGCGATGCAGTGCCAGCAGGATCTTTGCCGCTTCTTTTTTGATGACCATTGTGTATCCTTTTTATTGTGAAGTATGTTTGACGGTATTGTAGGATATTCTTTCCGGAAGCGATGCAACCACGGTTGCAGTCTTGACGGATTCTTCGATAATGCGCCTTAAGTTCCATCAATGGGAACTTTCGGTACGATCTTCGTATGAGAATCATCTCCAAAAAAACGCTCAAAGATTTTTACGGGCAGCCCAGATATGTTGACAGTAAAAATGCTTTGGAAGCCTGGCACAAAGAGGTCCTGAAACACGACTGGAACAATCCAAACGAGATCAAAGCGATGTATCGCAGTGCCAGCATTGTCGGGGATACCAAAGTTGTCTTCAACATCGCGGGGAACAAATACCGGCTGATCGTTGCGGTAAACTATTATGCCAAAATCGTGTTCGTCAAGTTCATAGGGACCCACAGAGAATACGACAAGATCGATATAGAGGAGCTCTAAAATGGATATCAAACCTGTCAGAACAGAAGCGGATTATGCCGAGGCACTGGCCCGCATAGAGCGTTTGATGGATGCCCGGCCCGGCACACCTCAGATGGATGAGCTGGAAGTGCTGGCGACGCTGGTAGAAGCGTATGAAGCGCAGCACCATGTCATCGATGCTCCCGATCCCGTTGAAGCGATCAAGTTCCGAATGGAACAGGAAGGACTCAAACAAAAAGATCTCGTCGATATCGTCGGGAGCAAATCACGTGTATCGGAAGTGCTGAATCGCAAACGAAAACTCACGATCGAGATGATCCGGAATCTGCACCGGCAACTGCATATACCGATCGAAAGCCTGTTCAGGGACTACCAAACCGGCTCTGCCTGAGCCGGAGAAAAGCGAGCCCCCTACAACTCACTCCCCGTGCGGATCGCATCGAGTCCGAAGCGCTCCCGCACCTGCTGGATCCTGTCGCTAATCGCCCGGGATCTCCGGTCATCGTCAAATTCCAGCAGGGAAAGAGCGCGGGGGTGATGGAGGGTGAAGTCCGAGACCGAGAGGGAGAGCTTGACCGCCCGCAGTTCGGGGCGGACGATCGAGGAGTACATCTGCGCCAGCGTCCGTTTGTAGAGCGCCTCGCTAAAAAGCCGCTCGACGCGCCGGGAGGCTTTGGCCCGGGTGCCGTACTCGTAGTGGATCTTCAGGGAGTAGAGGGTGGGATTGGCCCCCATCCCGAGCGTGATGTAGGTGATGTGGCGCGCCAGGACCATGATGCGGCGGCGTACCTCCTGCGGG
>Ga0256843_1003630_pt1 | contig 10644 bp, 8 predicted proteins | sample AlvinellametaG_FD_191572 | JGI IMG/M metagenome (GOLD analysis project Ga0256843, IMG submission 191572) | Pompeii worm associated microbial communities from hydrothermal vent at the East Pacific Rise, Pacific Ocean - Alvinella | ecosystem: Host-associated > Annelida > Integument > Unclassified ... | reverse complement strand
CCATTGAAATAAGCTTGAATACTGTAGGTTCGATTTTATCGAACGAGAATTAAAGCCCATAAAACAATCTGTTCGATGAAATCGAACCTACAAATTTTGAACATTAATTCCTTAATTCATTGGCATTACAGTAAACCGATAATTAGAGATGAAATTTCTCTTAGGTTGACGCGTATGCGATTTTATCGAACCTACGATATTCAAGCTTATTTCATTTACATTAGGCTTTAGGCTCTTTTTTTAGTGAAAATCTAAAACGCTTTTCCATATTAATTGCCTCATCTCGACCATAGATAACAATATTTTTATCAACTTCAATCTCTTTAGGGTCAATCTTATCGGGATAGTCTAAAAAATTTAAAATATGTTTAATGCAGTTGATTCGTGCCTTTTTTTTGTTGTCACTTTTAATAATTGTCCATGGAGCTACTTCACTGTGTGTTGAACTGAGCATCATGAATTTTGCCAAAGAGTACTCATCCCATAAGCGTTGAGACTCTTTATCGACAGGTGAAAGCTTATACTGCTTTAGAGGGTCTGTTTCACGTGCTTTAAAACGTTTTGCTTGTTCTTTTTTAGAGACAGAAAAGTAAAATTTAAAGATGTGAATATCCTCATCAACTATCATCTTTTCAAATTTAGGTGCATCTTTAAGAAATTTATGATGCTCTCTCTCAGTACAAAATCCCATTACAGGCTCTACCATAGCACGATTGTACCATGAACGGTCAAAAAGAACCATCTCTCCTGCTGAAGGGAGATGTGCAACGTAGCGTTGAAAATACCATTGTGTTGCCTCTTTTTCACTCGGTTTTTCAAGTGCTACAACCCTTGCACCACGAGGATTAAGATGCTCGGTAATCCGTTTAATGGTTCCCCCTTTACCAGCAGCATCACGACCTTCAAAAATCATGAGAACTTTGAGTCCTCTCTCTTTTATATGATTTTGTAATTTCAAAAGCTCTACTTGAAGTCGTCGTAACTCTTTCTCGTAAATTAGTTTCTCTTTTTTTACCCAAATTTGTACTTTATCAGCTCTATCTTTTGGCAATATATTCTCTTCTTCTAGCTTTTTGGTCTCTTTCTCCATAACTGCTCCTTAACCTATAAATTTGCCACTTCTTGCACGTTGAGCTTCCATAATCTCTATCTCTCTGGCTCCTGATATAACCACATCGGGATTAAGGGCATAATCTAATGTGGTGTCTCTATCTTCATAATCAACCATACTCAAGATTATTTTTAACACTTCTAGTCGTGCCTGTTGCTTATTATTAGAACGAATTACTGTCCATGGAGCAGAGTGAGAGTGTGTCTGTTTGAGCATCTTATATTTACTGTTTGTAAAATCATCCCATCTCTCTTGAGCTTGCATATCGATTTCACTCAATTTCCACTGACGAAGAGGGTCTGTTTTTCGGCGTTCAAAACGTCTTGCTTGTTCATCTTTTGTAACGGAGAAGTAGAGTTTTACCAAGATTGTTCCTTGTCGTACCAAATCTTTTTCAAACCCTTTTACCCCTTTCATGAAATCTTCATACTCTTTCTGGGTACAAAATCCAAATATCGGTTCAACCATGGCACGGTTATACCATGAACGGTCAAAAAGAACCATCTCTCCACCCGAAGGAAAATGTTGAATATATTTCTGATAAAACCACTGTCTCTTCTGCTCTTCGGTCGGTTTTCCCAATGCTACAACGCGATAGTGCTTCTCATTCATGTATCGGGTTACACGACGGATTGTTCCCCCTTTTCCAGCAGCATCACGACCTTCAAAAAGAATAATCATCTTTTTTCCTGTTGATTCCAGATGACTTTGTAATTTAATAAGCTCTGCTTGATAAGGCTTTAGAGCCAATGCATCTTCATATTTTTTTATCGCTTTACTGGTTACTTTTTTCTCTTTTTTCAAAGATTGATAACGTCTAATCAACTCCTCTAAAGATAGCTCTTCTCCTTCAATATTTATCAACTTATCTCTCTTTTGGGTTACTGTTTTCTCTAGGTTTTCTACCATTATTATTCTCCTACAAACTATATGAATCACCATAATAACAAAAAATAATGTAATAACAATAGAAAGATGTTAAATTATTACATAAGATATAAATAAAAATATTTTAAAACTAAAAATCTGCTCCTACCAATACTCTAAATAGCTCTTTATCTGGAACATCAGCATTATAGATATACTCGAACTTCAATGGAATGGGCAACTTATGTATAAAGAGAAAATCAGCTTCTAATCCAATAGTTGTCTCGCTATATTGTCTCTCTGAAGCCTCTGTAAAATCAATATCATAAAACTTCTCCTTGATATAGATTGACTCACGCTGTAAAGAGAGAGGAAAAGAGAAGTTATAAAAAGCACCATCAAAGACCTTTTTTAAGGTTATCTCTGCTGTCTTTACCTCTTTAGCATAAGTTTTAGTTGTCAAACTCGGCATATTGAGAGTTGCACTATCGGATTGTAAACTACTAAAGGTATCACTTATCTCAATCCCCTTCTCTAATGCCATATCTACCCCATCACTTTTAAAATAAGCCCCTTTAAAACCAAGATAAGTTTGCCCTGAAAATCCTTTTTCCCATTGATAAGAGAGACCAACAGTATTGTTATCTCGGTCACGACTTGCAAAGAGAGAGAGTGCATTTAAACTATTCAAATATTTACTCAATCCAAACTTCTGAGCATGGATAATATCAAGAGAGAGTGTCAATGGGGTTCGATAGATGTTGTCATAAGCTTTGGTATAAGCTGTCGTTGCTGTTCCTCTCCAGTAGCCTGTTGCCAAAAAAGGGTAACGAAGATACCCATCTAATCCGTAATCTCTCTCTGCTTCAAAAGTGTTGTCATGACTGTAAACACCATAAACTGTTGCTCCAAACTCTAATGGATAGGCTCTGTTCTCATACTTTACACCCAAAACCGTTCTATTACGATTATAAGAGAGTGGAACAGAGAGTGCATTTTGCATTAAGGGGTCAGAAAAATTCATCTGTAAATCAAATCCAAAACCACCATAACTGCTATAATTCATAGATTGATAGAGAGAACTCTTTCTTAATGCTTCTAAAGGTCTATATTTTTGAGTAACCCTAGAGGATTGATGTGATTGAAAAGCTTGAATTTTAGTGGGCTGATTGGCTATATTATTATAATAAATAGAAGAAGAGGCTTTTTCACTCGGTCTAAAATTAACCACTTTATAAGTGTAGCCATCTGCACCAATAGTCACAATAAGAGCACGATTTTGACCCAATAGTTTAAACTCAATAATATCATCACCATCAATAATCTGTTTTAACACTCTATCTTTTAATCCATAAACCGTACTTCCATTTGGAGTAGAAGCGATAAAGTAAATGGTTTCATCCTTGCCAATATCAACAACAAAACCGTAATGTCCTTGATAAGAGAAAGATGCTTCATTATTCTTATAGAGAACCCTTTTCTCCCCCTCTTGTTTAAAATAGTAAGCATTACCCTTATTGATATAGACTGAAGAGTAACTTTTGAAAAGTGCTTCTCCATTAGAGTATACATACGGTGTCTCTAGTGATTTTGTAATATCAAAATAGACCAAACTTCCATTAATATCCCCCTGTACTACATGCCCCTCTGTACCCTTTAAGAGATAGCCATTTTTATCAAAAAGCCCCATAGTTATTTGGGTAGGTTTAGTTTTAGCAGAGCTTTGAGTATAATAGCTACCATTAATCTTAAAAGGTTCACCCACTCGCCACGACCCTTCTATATACTTAACAGATTCATTCTCTCTGTCTATCTCTAGGATTTTTGGTGCAGATTTCTTGTCTGAAACCACACTATAGACCTTTTTAGCATCACGATTTAAGGGAACAAATATCTGGCTCTTTGCCAATATGCGTCCTTGAGCTGTTTTGAACCCTTGATGAACTTTTTGTACCTCATCAACAAATTGAGCCAACAGCACCTCAAAGGTTGCTCCAAATTGTTGTTGAAAAACCTTATTTGTAAAAAAGGGAAGAGGTTGTGTGGCATAAGTTTTAAAGTAACCATTAACCCGTTCTATTCCAAACTTCTTAACTAAAAACTGCTGAAAAAAACCACCCACCAGATAGAACTTCTCTCCATAGGGAAAATTGAGTGTTTCATTATACATTAACTCGGGTGTAATCAGACCTGCCCTTGCCAATACCACCACCTCTGCTAGAGCATAACCTGAAAAGAGCCGTCCTCCATTACCATAACGTGACTCATTCATAACTGCATTTCCCTCTAGAATAAAAGAGCTTTCAGTTATATTGGGCAGAGGAAAAAGAGGAATAAAAGAGAACATTGCAAAAGGAGTATTTCCTAATATATCATGACCTATCTTTGACAAATCATTAAATTTAGGATTCAACTGAAAATTGTGTGCTGTCTCGTGAATAATTAATGTCTTTAACCATGACGAAAAACAGAAATAATCAATATATCCTGCTCCTGCTCCATAAAAAATCTGTTGATTAAATGGAAACTGTGTCGAAAAACCATTCGCAATCTGATTTTTAGATGATGCCAATCCCACATAGAGTCTACTATCAAAGCCATAGCCATATGTTTTCTCATACCCTTTAATAATATCTGATTGATATGCTTTTAAATCGTCTAATATCGATGCATACTCATTGGCATAAATATATGAAATATTTTTCTCTTCAGAAAGAAGATAATTATCAGGAACAACAACTTCTGCTACTAAAATATATGTTAACAGACTAATAGCAAGTATACTTTTATACATAATTTATCCTAAGAAATAGAGTCTATATCATAGTATAGTTAAAAAAAATGAATTTTTAATGAGATTTTATATTCACAATATAGTTTATATTTTAATTACTATTGCTATACTAATAATAATTAAAATATGACAAGGAATCCTATGGCTTTCAAAAAACAACTACTAAAAAAAATTTTTACCACTCTTTTTCTACAAGTGATGGCATGCTCTCTTTTAAATGCAGAGAGTTCCAGTTCACTTTTAGTTGAGTTGTCTTTAGACAAACAAGCAATAAATAGTGGTTCTATTTTAGTTACAGTAACCAATATTTCGAAAACACCAACAACAGTTCTAAAGTGGAACACACCTTTAGAAGAGATACTCAGTGCGAACCTCTTTAATGTTAAAGAGGGAAATAGAACCGTTCCCTATCTAGGACGGCTTCTAAAAAGGGGGAAACCTCAAGAGAGTGACTATATTCTTTTTGAAGCAGGAGAGAAATATACTGTAACCGTAGATTTGCCTCAATATTATAAAATGACAAAACGAGGAGAGTATACAATCACCTACCAAGGTCATTTTAGCTCTTTAACAGAGACCCAAAAAGAGCAGAAATTAAAACTCCTACCAGCAACTAAACCCATTTTAAAGCTATTTTTTAATCCCAATAAGATAAAAACATATAAAAAAGAGAAAGTAACATCCAAATTTAATGGTTGTACCCAAGAGCAAGTGCGTATTATTGATGAAGCACACAACTCTGCACTCTATATTTCAAAAATTGCACTCGATGCAATGCAGAAAGCCTCAACCAATACAACTGCACAACGATATGTTACATGGTTTGGAAAAGCAACACCAACAAGACAAGAGCGTGTTACTTCTACTTTCTCTAAACTCTATGATACTTTAGAAAATAAAAAGATTACCTATGACTGTTATGAAGAGGAGTGTACAGCAGGTTCATTTGCTTATGTTTTTCCTGATAATCCATATAATGTCTCTCTATGTGAAAGCTTCTGGAGTGCAGAAGTGATGGGAACAGACTCCAGAGCAGGTACATTTATTCATGAACTTTCACACTTTTTAGTCATTGCAGGAACAGATGACTATGCATATGGTCAAGATAATGCCAAAGAGTTGGCAAGAGTAGCTCCAGACAAAGCAGTTAATAATGCTGACAGTTTAGAGTTTTTTGCTGAAAATAATCCCAAAATAGATATGGATGAGCAGGAGGAAGGAGAGAGTAATCCATTTAGTAATGCACATGAAGTTTCTGTTTTTCCCATCTCTGATAAAATCGAGACTCCCCAATCAAAAAATCTTTATAAAATTATCCCCCAAACAACAGCAAACTATCAACTCTATACTACAGGTCGACTTGATACCAATGGTATACTCTATAGCGAAAATGGAGAGGTACTAGAGAGTAGTGATGATATATCTAAAAGCAATTTTAATTTTTCACTACAGCACTTTTTGATTGCTAAAAGAGCCTACTATCTAGAGATTAAAGCGTACAAAAATGATACAGGAGCATACACGCTTTATCAAGAGTATGATAAAGAGCAACCAGAAGATTCAGTAACCTCCAGTAATGAAGAGAGCAGTGATGAAACAAAAACAGATGAACCTGAAACTAAAACCGATAGTGTTCCATCTCTTAATATTATTGGATTGATTATACTAATACTCTTTAGCTCGTTAATTATCTATAAAGAACAGAAAAATTTTCCACAAGCTTAAGAGAGTTCTAATTAAACTTTAAACCCCATGCTCTTGGAGCCTTCAAAACTGGAGCCCAACTCTTTCTCTATCTCTTCTAAAAAGTCTTGTAGAGTAAAGAGGCTCTCTTCTCGAACAGCTACCCTATAGGCAGTATTTCTAATAATTAGATTTATCTGTCCACCTGTTAGCTCATATTTTGCCAACTCTTCAATATCAAAATTCTCTTCATAATCTGCCTGTTCAGGCAACATAAAGTGCCACAACCGTTTACGCTGTTTTTTTCCAGGTTTTTTAAACTCTATTTTATAGTTAAAACGTCTAGAGAAAGCTTTATCAATATTCTCTAAAAGGTTGGTTGTAGCAATTAAAATACCTTCAAACTGCTCTATCTGTTCTAAAAATATATTCTGCATCTGATTGTGCATCTTATCGGCAGAGCTTCCCACACCTTGGGTTCTACTGCTTAAAAATTGGTCGGCTTCATTCAGCAGTAGAATTGGGTCAACTTTGGCTTTTTTACTTAAAATTTTGAAATCATCAAAAATTTTGCGTACATTCTTTTCACTCTCTCCCACATACATCGAAAGAATTTTAGAACAATCGAAACTTAAAATTGGACGTTTTAAACTCTTTGCCAGACTCACAGCAGTCATCGTTTTACCTGTTCCAGCACTACCATAAAAGATAATCTTCGCATCAATTCCTCTGCGTTTATCTTTGATTCCCCATGCTTTAAGTTTTGCAAAAACATCTTTATCAACCTGTTTGATAACAGTATTAAGTATCTCTCTGGTTTTTGGATGCAATACCACATCACTTAAATCAGTTGTCGGTTTTAAATACTCAAAAAGCTCCTGCTCCTCAACCAACTTATCAAGTTTCAATTTGGTCACTTTTTTCTTTTTATTTGGATGAATAATCTTCTGTAAAATATCCTCTTGAAGATAGAAAGAACGACTAATTCCCCCAAACATATTTAAAATCTCTTCATAATCAATAATCTCTGCACTAATCAATTTTGAACCATCTTCTAATAATGCACGGTTCCGAATCTTATCATACTCATCAAGAGAAATCAGTTCAATTAAAGTGTTCATATCTCTAAACTGTCCTTCTCCTCCTGAGTACTCCTCTTTTAATAGAGCCAAAAAGATACGCTGTTCACGCTCATCGAGTTGATGCTCTTTAAAGAACTCTTCTACCATAATTGGCTCTTTGGTTATCTTGAGACGTTCTAAAATACGTTGACTCAACAGCACCAGTTTATTTTTTAATCGTCCTAACCCCAATGAGGTATCGGTAAAACCTTGTTTGGAAACAGCCATCTTATGAAGCAGTTCAATGACATCAAACTGATCTTGCAGATACTCCAAATGGTCGGTATAGGGTTTAATATCAGGAAGTGTAAGCTCTAGAGAACCCTCTTCAAGTAGTCGAAGCAGACTGATACTAGGTCCCACAGAGGTGTTGATAATCTCAAGTTCTGAAACCTCTTGTACTTTAATCTGTCCAAAAGTGACTTGAACCAACCAGCCCATGTCCATCAATTTTTTTACAACTTTCAAATATTTAAGGTAATCATACCCCTCATACTCAAAATTATCTTGTAAAATATCCAATACAGCTGTCTCTTCAACGCCCTTTACAAAACGCCTACAGACATACTGCAATACTTTTGCCTCTTGTTCTGTAGATTTTAAATGTTTGTAGATTTTTGTTTTGCCAACGTTCTTGGCTTCGATAAAGTTTATAAGGTGTTTCAAAAAGGGTGTCCTAAATTTTTATATCTATTATAACCAAAGATTTAAAGATAATGAAAGGAAAAGAGACAACTTTTAACCGTTTTTACTAAAAAAAGGGAAATAGGGAGGGATAACATATGAAGTTAAAAGTCGTCTATGAGAGCCATTAAAAAAAGGGAAAAATAATACGACTCTCATGAAAGTATTATAACAATATTTTCCCTTAAGTAAGCATAAAATTCTTTTTTTATTAAAAAAATCTTAAAAAAATAATCTTATTGTATAATATATAATATATCCTGTTATCATGATTCAAAATCCCACCAGTAGTGGTTTTAATCTGTTATAGTTATTTAAGTTTCGAAGGAAAATATACTTTTTAAAGGGTAATATTCTCTAAAAATTCCACATCTCCCCTTCGAATAAGAATTAAATCTATACTAAAAATCATATCTAAGTTTTTTACTTTCATATAATAGAGAGAACTATTTATCACCTTTCTCTGCTTGGAAACAGTAAAGTTATAAATTGGGTCAAAGTCAGCTTCTGATGATTTTACCTCTATAAAATGAAGTATCTCCTCTTTGATTGCAATAATATCTATCTCACCCAATTTTCGAGCATAATAGTTCTGTTCAAGAATAGAAAATCCCTCACTTATTAAAAAATCTACAGCCAAAGATTCATTTCTTTTTCCAGTGCTACCATTATTCATTTTATCTCCTTACATAGAATATTATAGACAAAAAATAGGAAAAGAGCCATTTTAAATTTCTTTTTTAATTAAAATTAAGCTATCTTTTTAAACAAAAGGGAGATTTATTATGATGAAACATTTAGGACTATTATCATTAATTATGATATTTATGATAAATATCATAGAGGCACACGATTTAATATTTTCAGATAAGCAGAGCATTGAACATCCAAACATAAAAAAGCAGATAGAATCTGTTAATGATATGATAGAGACCTTTTATGGTAAAACTGTCTATGTTTATATACCCCGTATTCAAAATCAAACCACTTCTGTTGAGTTACCCAATGATATATCCATGATGGTTCGAAGCCAATTTAACTCTATTGGAAATAATCTTTATCTGCTTTCACAAATTAATCTTAACCATTTACCAGCAGAGGATGTCTTTATCATTGGTGGAGCCATTACTGCATTCGACCCCAATGGAGAGTCCATTGAACAAGGATTACAAATATCAGGAGAAGGGCAAAAAGCTGGAGAGATGCTCTCAATATCACTAAAAGACAATATGAGAACAAAAATTACTAAATTGGGCATCACCTTTAATCCATCCAGTGCCAAAACAGGAAATTATATCTCAAGAACATCCGTCTCCAATACCATAGAAGTAAGAAATCGAAGCGATAATGATAAGTCAAGTTACTCTATCTTCGGTGTCAAAATAGATATGACAGAGAATCAATTAAAATCAGATGGCATACATCACTCCTTAAGAAAGCTGGTTCAGATAAGTACCATAGAAGTTCTAGGAAGATTGCTCAACTACCCCTATTGGCTCTTGACCCAAACAGAACCCGATGAAGATATTCTTAATTATCTCTCTCAAAACTTTATTCACGATACAATCCCAAAGAAGATTTTTAAAATTAGTTATCTCTTACACTTACAAAACAATGCCATTGAAGTAACATCCATCTTTACCAACAGATTAAAACGTGCCATTATTGCATATAAAAGAGAACATGCTTTAACTCCAAATGAGACAATATCAAAAAGATTTTACCAAAGCCTATTGGGTAAAAAATAAAAGGTCAATCTAATATAAGGAAAACAAAAACTATTTTTATGTTCCCTTTAACCCTTTTTTTGCCTAAATTTACGCAGTGAGATTGTAGGTCGCCTGAAAAATGTCCCCCATACTTAAAATGCTACCTTGTAGAAAAAGGATACTTGTAGACTCTCTTAAGAAAAGGCTTCTTTTTGGTATAATCAGTTAAAAAAGGAGTTGTGGATTTTGGAAAAGAAAGAGGTACATTTGGTTAAAAAAGTCTCTAAAGAGTTGGGGTTGACTTATAAAGAGTTAGGAGAAAGAATTGGATATACAGAAGGAAATTTAAAAAGAGCAGTTCATGATAATCGTGTAACTCTTCAACTACAAACAGCGATTAGACTCTATTTAAAAAATTTAGAATTAGAAAAAAAATTAAATGAAGTAGATGAAATGAAAAGCCAAATAAAAACTTTTATAAAATTTATTTCGAATTAAAAGTTTTATTTTTCAACTATTTTATTGACTTATGGTTTATTTTTTCCTATAATGCCAAATATCAAATCAATATAAGGCAAAAAAATGGAACTCCAACCTATAGACGAAGCTATTATTATTCATCCTCATCTTTTAAGAAAGTTTATGAAGCATGAGAAAGATTATGCTAACTTACTT
>Ga0256843_1003629_pt1 | contig 10645 bp, 10 predicted proteins | sample AlvinellametaG_FD_191572 | JGI IMG/M metagenome (GOLD analysis project Ga0256843, IMG submission 191572) | Pompeii worm associated microbial communities from hydrothermal vent at the East Pacific Rise, Pacific Ocean - Alvinella | ecosystem: Host-associated > Annelida > Integument > Unclassified ... | reverse complement strand
TCACCCCTGTTTAATTACAAAAAGATTCAAATATCCGTAGTATTTTAGTAAATCTATATTTTTTTGGATATTTTTATCTTCAATAGAACGAAAAAACTCTCTTAATGCAACATCATCCAAATCACCGACATAAAAATAATCACTATGATTTTCACAATGAATTTTTATTAAACGATGTGTTTGTGTTTGTGAATCAGATATCCAAATTTTCATAATATTGCTCCTTTATACAAACACTATTATACACTTATAATAAGAAAAATGGTATCCTTTCATAACTATATTTTTGAAGGCATATAATGATTACATCACTTCGTGGAATGAACGATATTTTAAACAAAGATGACTATACTAGATTTACTTACTTTATTGAAACAGCAACAACGATTGCTAAGCGTTACGGTTTCCATTTTATAGAAACTCCTATACTTGAAGAAACAGCACTTTTTAAAAGAAGTGTTGGTGAGAGTAGTGACATTGTTGGCAAAGAGATGTACCAGTTTGAAGATAAAGGGGGTAACGATGTTTGTATGCGTCCTGAAGGAACTGCTGGAGTTGTTCGTGCATTTATTCAAAATAAACTTGACCGTGCAGGTGGAACGCACAGATTTTTTTACCATGGTTCAATGTTTCGTTATGAAAGACCTCAAAAAGGGAGACTCAGACAGTTTCATCAGTTTGGTGTAGAGAGTTTTGGTCAAGAGAGTGTTTATGAAGATGCTACAATGATTATGATGGTGGCTGACATCTTAAAAGCATTAGGAATAGGCTATAGACTTCAACTCAACTCTCTTGGATGTAAAGAGTGTATGCCACCATACCGTGAAAATCTTGTAAAATTTATAGAGAGTGTAGAGGATGAGATTTGTGAAGATTGTCAACGAAGAAAAACTACAAATCCTATTCGTGTACTTGATTGTAAAAATGAAAAGTGTCAAAGCCTTTATGAAAACGCTCCAAAGCTTATAAACTCTCTTTGTGAAAGTTGTGAAAGTGATTTTAGCAAACTCAAAACAATCTTAGATGCCAATGGCATAGCATATGAGATAGATACAAACTTAGTTCGTGGGCTTGATTACTACTCAAAAACTGCTTTTGAATTTGTAAGTGACAACATTGGAAGTCAAAGTGCTATAGCTGGTGGTGGTCGTTATGACAGACTTGTAGAATTTTTAGATGGAAGAGCTACTCCTGCTGTTGGTTTTGCGATGGGAATTGAACGCTTAATGGAACTTATAGAGATGCCTCAAGAGCAAAGAGATGGGTACTATCTTGGTGCTATGGATGCTGAAGCTGTGGAGCTTATCATCTCATTAACACAGAAAAAACGACAGAGTGCAAAAGCTACATGTGAGTACCGTTCACGAAATCTCAAAGCACATCTTAAAAATGCAGATAAAGCAAATGCAAGATACTGTTGTGTTATAGGTTCTAACGAATTTGAAAACAAAACTATCTGGGTAAAAGATCTTCTTGAAAAAACAGAAGAAACAATAAGTTTAGAGGATTTCTAAAGTGAGCATCATAGATACTTTATGGACATTTATACTCAATTTTTTTGAACTTTTTTTAGTCATTTTTGTTCTTGCTATTGTTTTTTTATACTTTTATGACAGATATGTACAAAGAAAGCACGCTTTACTTATAAACTACCCTGTTATTGGTCGTTTTCGTTACCTTTTTGAAGCACTGAGAGAACCTTTGCGTCAATATTTTGCTGAAGAGACTTTTTATGATTCTAAAGATAAAGTTGACTGGGTTTATACAGCTGCAAAAGATAAACCAAACTATCAATCTTTTTCTGTTTCTCAACCTTTTTCAGGTTCTCGTTTTATCATTAAACATGCAAACAGTGTTCTCAATGAAAATGAAGTAGATGAAGATGTAAGTGTGACTTTTGGGGAAGAGAGAAAACACCCTTTTGTTTCTAAAACACCTATTATTCGTTCTGCTATGAGTGATGGTGCCCTCTCCCCTGAAGCTGTACGAGCATTTAGTCTTGCTGGACAAAATTCTGAACTTACCATCAACACTGGTGAGGGTTCTTTAACTTCAAACCATCTCTTTACACTCAAACCAAATGTAGCTCAAGACAAATATTTAGAGATAGTAAAAAGTACACCTTTTGCTGAGCTTGCTTTTAACATTGGTGACAAGCTTTTTAACAGAAAAATAGCGCTGAAATGGTACAGAAATATTCTTTTAAATAAAAAAACGCAAAACACTTACATCTATGACGAAGATTCTCATGTTCTTTTCCGTGTTAACTGGAATGCACCTTTGGAAGATTTTCCAAAAGAGGTACCTGAGAGTTTACCAAATATGATTTTTCAGATGAGTTCTGGACTTTATGGTGTACGCGATGCTGAGGGAAATTTCGATCCACTCAAATACCAAAAAGTGATGCGTTTTTGTCGTATGACAGAGATAAAGATAGCTCAAGGTGCCAAACAAACAGGTGGGAAACTCGCAGGTAAAAAAGTAACGGCTGATGTTGCTTACTACCGTGGTGTACCTGAGGGTAAAGATATCTTTTCTCCTAACCGTTTTCCATATGCACAGACAACAGAAGATCTTTTAGATTTTGTAGAAAAACTACAAAACCTTTCAGAAAAACCTGTTGGTTTTAAAATTGTTGTTTCTGATGTTGCTTCTGTTGAAGAGTTAGCACAAGCTATAAGCAAGAGAAAGGCAGAGGGTCGCAGTATTCCTGATTTTATCAGTGTTGACAGTGGTGAAGGTGGAAGTGCTACAGCCCCACTTGAACTTATGGAATCAGTTGGACTTACAACAAACAATGCTCTTTATCTTTTAGATACAATCTTTAAAAAGTATGAGATTCGCCATAACCTTAAAATCATTGCAAGTGGAAAAATTTTAACACCTGATGATATAGTTATTACTATGTGTATGGGTGCTGATGCTGTAGGGATTGCCAGAGGTTTTATGATGAGTGGTGGTTGTATCCGTGCTCGTATGTGTTCTGGTTTTGGTTCACATGTCTGTCCTGTTGGTATGGCAACCCAAGATGAGAAAAAAAGAGCTTCCTATCTTGTAACAAAACAGGGAAAAGAGATAGGAAACTACCATAGAAATCTCATTAAAAGTATGAAAGTTGTTTTAGCTGTCATGGGTGTTAAAAACATAAAGGAACTTGATAAATCCAAACTTACATTTAAAAATAGAAATGGGGAGATATTTTTCAATATAGACAAATATTTCCATAATAAACTACACCTTTAGGAGTTGTCTTGAAAAATTTTGGTCTTGATATTTGGGCAAATAAAAATTTTATCATTGAAGATGGTAAAATCAGACTAAATTACAAGTCAATGCCCTCTCTTTTAGATATTACACAAACTATTCGTAACAAAGATGTTCGAGGACCTCTTTTGTTGCGTTTTCCCCATCTTATCAAAAAACAGATACGAAGTCTTTATACCCATTTTGATCATGCTATAGAACAAAATAACTACAAAGGCTCTTTTCAGGCTGTTTTTCCATTAAAAGTAAATCAGTTTCCTCATGTTGTAAATGCTGTTGTTGAACAAGGAAAAAAATATAATTATGGCCTTGAAGCTGGATCAAAAGCTGAACTTATTTTAGCTATGGCAAAAACACCACAGGGTGCTAACATTACAGTGAATGGTTTTAAAGACAAAGAGATGATTACACTTGGATTTATTGCAGCACAAAGTGGACATACAATAACTCTTACAATAGAAGGTTTAGGAGAACTTGAAACAATTATAGAAGTAGCACAAGAATCCTCTTTACAAATACCAAATATCGGTATACGGGTACGATTACACTCTGCTGGAAGTGGTACATGGGCAAAAAGTGGTGGTATGGATGCAAAATTTGGTCTTACTTCTACTGAAATGCTTGAAGCCATTACCCTTTTAAAGGAAGCAAATCTCTTAAAATACTTTACTATGATTCATTTTCATATTGGTTCACAAATGGTTGATATTGCTCCAATAAAAAAAGCGCTTCGAGAAGCTGGAAACTTTTATGCAGAACTGAGAATGATGGGTGCAACTTCTCTTGAAAATATCAATATAGGTGGTGGTTTAGCTGTTGAATACGATCAACACTCCCATAAAAGAAGTCATAACTACTCCATAGAGGAGTTTTCAAGTTCTGTCGTATTTGCTCTTGGTGAAATCATGAATGCAAAAGGGGTTCAACATCCAAATATTTTTACAGAATCAGGGCGTTTTATTGTTGCTTCCCATGCTGTGCTTATCACCCCTGTTTTAGAACTTTTTTCTCAAGATTATCATGAAAAGTTTCTTAAATTTAAAGAGGTAAACCCTCCACTCATAGAAGAGCTAAGAGAACTGTATAAACTCCTAAACAACAAAAACTGTATAGAGTATCTTCATGATGCCCTCGATCATATAGAATCTCTCCACACCCTTTTTGATCTAGGCTATATTGATTTGCAAGATCGTTCTAATGCTGAGATTTTAGTACATAACATCATTAAAAAGTCGCTTCATTTAACATCACTCAATACTCAAGAGCTTCAAGAGTTACAAGTCAACCTTCAAGAGCGTTATCTCATCAATGCTTCTGTTTTTCAATCTCTTCCAGATTATTGGGGATTGAAACAACATTTTCCAGTGATGCCAATTCATCATCTTCAATCACAACCTTTACGAGCAGCGTCTTTATGGGACATTACATGTGATAGTGATGGTGAGATAGGTTTTGATCCTCAAAAACCCCTTTTTCTCCATGATATCAATTTAGAAGAAGATGATTATTTTCTTGCTTTCTTTAATGTTGGAGCTTATCAGGAAACACTTGGAATGCAACACAATCTTTTTACACATCCTAATGAGTACACCATAAAAATAGATGATACTGGCTATGAGATCATTAATGAAGTGGAATCGCTATCTGTTGTAGAGATTTTAACAACTCTTGGTTATGCACAAGAAAATATTCTTCATAAACTCAAAGAAACTCTTCTTCAAAGTAATTTTAGAACAGAACAAGAAAAAAGTGATACACTTTCAAAACTAGAAACCTATCTTTCACAAAATGGTTATCTAAGAACTACAAATTAAGGTTGAGTATGGGAATTTTTGCAGAGATAAGAGAAGATTTTTCAAATGCGTATAAAAATGATCCAGCCCTTAACTCTAGATTAGATTTTTTATTTAACTATCCAGGTGTTTGGGCTGTTGCATGGTATAGAATTGCACACAAACTACATAATGCCAACTTCAAACGCATCGCCCGTATGATTATGGGTATTTCTCAAATTTTAACAAATATAGATATTCATCCTGCTGCGAAAATAGGCAAACGGGTTTTTATAGATCATGGTATAGGTGTCGTTATAGGTGAAACTACTATTATTGAAGATGATGTACTTATCTATCAAGGTGTAACGCTAGGTGGAGTTTCACTCAAACAGGGAAAACGGCATCCTACTATTCGCCAAGGAGCCGTTATCGGTGCTGGAGCAAAAGTTCTTGGAAATATTGAGATAGGTGCTTATGCAAAAATAGGAGCAAACTCTGTTGTTGTCAAACCTGTACCTGAATGTTCTACTGCCATTGGCATCCCAGCCCATGTTATAGAAAAAGGAAGATGTAAAGATCCTTTTATGCACAATATGCTTCCAGATATTAACAAAGAGATGTTTGAATACCTCCTCAAAAGGGTTGCTGTTTTAGAACATATTTTAGTACAGGACAACAAAGAGGTTCTTGAACAAGATCTAAAACTTGAAGAGATTTACGAATCATTCATAAAATCTATGAAAAACTAAAAAGTTTTTCATACTCTCAACTGAACTACATCAATTTTTTAGTATAATCACAAAATTATTTCACCTAAAGGGTTTACATGCTAACAAATCGCATAAACACACTATCTGAATCTATCACTATAGCAATCACTACAAAAGCTCAAGAGCTAAAAGCTGAGGGTAAAGATATACTAAGTTTCTCTGCTGGAGAGCCAGATTTTGACACACCTCAAGTTATTAAAGATGCTGCTATTAATGCTATTAATGCTGGTTTTACAAAATATACTGCTGTTGATGGTATTCCTGCACTCAAAGAAGCGATTGCAAAGAAACTTCTAAGAGACAATAATCTTCACTATGAAGCAAGTCAAATTATCGTAAATAATGGAGCAAAACACTCTCTTTTTAATCTTTTTTCAGCAACTATCGAAGATGGTGATGAAGTGATTATCCCTGCACCTTATTGGGTTACTTACCCAGAACTTGTTAAGTACTGTGGAGGAACACCTGTTACGATTGAAACTGATGATACAACAGGTTTTAAAATTACACCTGAACAACTTCAAAATGCTATCACACCAAAAACAAAAATGTTAATTTTAACAACACCTTCTAACCCTACTGGAGCAGTTTACTCTAAAGAGGAATTAAGTGCACTTGGAAAAGTTCTTGAGGGAACAAAGATACTTGTAGCAAGTGATGAGATGTATGAAAAACTTGTTTATGATGGTGAATTTACTTCAGCAGCAAGTATTAGTGATGATATGTTTCAAAGAACAATCACTATCAATGGCTTAAGTAAATCTGTTGCAATGACTGGTTGGCGTTTTGGATATATGGCTTCAGCTGATAAAGAGCTTATCAAAGCTACAAAAAAATTACAATCTCAAAGTACATCTAATATCAACTCTATCACACAGTATGCAGCTATTGCAGGACTTGATGGAAGTGCTGATGATGATATAGAGATGATGCGTAAAGAGTTTGTAAAACGAAGAGATGAAGCAGTTAAACTATTTAATGAAATTGAGGGTCTGAGCGTTTTAAAACCTGATGGAGCATTTTATCTTTTTGTCAATATTCAAGAGATTAGTAACGATTCTTTAGAATTTGCAAAAGAACTTCTTGAGAAAAAAGGTGTTGCTGTTGTTCCTGGTATTGGCTTTGGAAGTGATGGTTACTTTAGATTCTCTTTTGCTACAGGAATAGCAACTATTCGTGAAGGTATTAAACGCATTGATGCATTTGTACAAGAGTTAAAAAACTAAAAACAAAGATAAAAAAATGGCAAATAGACTACAATTTGAAGAGAGCCCTTACCTCCAGCAACATAAAAACAACCCTGTTGACTGGTGGCCTTGGTGTGAGGAAGCATTTGAGATAGCACTCAAAGAAAACAAGCCTATCTTTATAAGTATAGGTTACTCCTCATGTCATTGGTGTCATGTTATGGAAAAAGAGGTTTTTGAAAATCCAGAATGTGCTGCGATACTTAATGAAAATTTTATAAGTATTAAAGTTGACAGAGAAGAGAGACCAGATGTTGACAAATATTATCAAGAGGTCTATCAACTTCTTAACCAACGCACAGGTGGATGGCCAACGAGTATATTTGCTACACCACAAAACAAACCTTTTTATGCAGGAACTTACATACCACCTGAGTCTCAAATGGGGAGTATTGAAGGGATGGGTTTTAAAGAGATAACTCAACTTATCGCCCAAAAAGTCAAAGAGAATGACCCTCAACTTTATAAAAATGCTGACGAAGTTGAAAGCTTTCTTCTTCAAGAGAACAGACCTAAAGAAGCTACAGTTCTTAAAGAAGAGTTTTATAAAAACTTTCTTGTCCAAGCGAGAAACAACTACGATACACGCTTTGGTGGATTTTCAAAAGCACCAAAGTTTCCTTATGTTTCCACTCTTTTTGCACTCTTACATGTAGATAGAATTTATAATGAAAGAAGTGTTGCTCCAATGCTGACTAACACCCTTGATAATATGAAAAAAGGTGGTATGTATGATTTGGTAGATGGTGGTTTTTGTCGCTATAGTGTAGATGAAAAATGGCTTGTACCCCATTTTGAAAAGATGCTTTATGACAATGCTCTTTTAGCTAATATTTATACACAGTCCTATTTACATTATGGAGATGAAAGTTATCTACAAACAGCAAAAGAGTGTGTTGACTTTTGGTACCATTTTATGAGTGAAGAAAACTTGTTTTTTAGTGCAAGTGATGCCGATACAGAGGGTGAAGAGGGTCTTTACTTTACTTATACCTATGAAGAGGTGTTTCAGGCTTTAAGTGAAGCTGGATTTACTAATGTCCAAGAGATGTGTGAAGTTATGAGTGTAACACACCATGGTAACTTTGAAGGTCGTAATATTATCCGTTTTGAAGATGGAGAAACACCTCAATGGTTCCAAGAAGTTCGCCCACTTTTAAGTAAACTTCGTCAAACAAAAACCCTTCCTTTTGTTGATAGAAAAATTCAAACTTCATGGTCTTCTATGATGTTAACAGCTCTCTTTCATCTTGGTGCTATTGATAAAAACTATGAAAGAAAAGCGATAAATTCTTTAGATGCGCTCTTACATGTAATGTATAAAGATGGGCAACTCTACCATACAACACTTATTCATAAAGAGCCTAAAGTAGAAGCATTTCTTGAAGATTATGCTTTTTTAATTCAAGCGTTATTAAGTGGTTATAAATATACACAAAATGAAATCTATCTTATTCAAGCACAACATTTTATAAACAAAGCACTTGAACTTTTTTATGATAAAGGCGCATGGAATTTTAGTGATACAGAGATGCGTGTTGTTGCAGAAGTAGCAGATAACACTTATACATCTTCTGTTTCTATTATGGTGGAAAATCTCTTAACAATAGCAACTTTATTAGAAGATGATAAATACAGCCACTTTGCCTTTAAAACAATGGAATATAATTCGTATGAAGTTGGTCGTAAACCAATTTATTATCCATATATGTTAACACAAGTTCTTCGTTATACAAAAGGTGATAGGGTTGTAAAAACATCGTCACATAATATACAAACACATAGTTTGCCACTTGCACAAATCACATATCCTTATCTACTTCTTAAAAGTGCTGAAAATCAAGATTATATGGTATGTGGTGAAAAAAGTTGTTTTGCCAATACTCAAAATATAGATGAACTAGATGAACTTATTCAAAAAAGTTTTTAAGAGAAGCGTATGAATTTTTATGCAGTTATTATAGGAACAGAGATACTCAATGGAAGAAGAGAAGATAAACATTTCTCTTTTTTGCGTGATGAATTAGCGAAGTATGGACATACTCTCTTTGCTTCTTTTGTCATTAAGGATGATGAATTACTCATAAGTCGAACTTTTAAAATGATACAAGAAGATGAAAACAGTATTATGTTCTCTTTTGGTGGTATAGGTTCTACACCAGACGATTTGACGCGTGCTATTGCTTCAAAAGTATTTCGCAATGCTTCCTTAGAGGTGCATTCACAATTTTTACAAGATATTCAAGAAAAATTTGGTGAGGAAGCCTACCCCCATAGAGTTCATATGGCAGATCTTCCACCACAAGCAGATCTTATCTATAACCCTGTAAACAATATGTCAGGTTTTTCCTTAGATAATAGATACTTTTTTGTTCCAGGATTTCCATCTATGGCACATCCTATGCTCACAAATGTTATTCAAAAATATTTTGGCACCAAGAAAAAATATTACAGAAAAACACTTATAGCACAAACAAGTGAAAATACACTTATATCGCTTATGCAACAACTTCCAAAAAATATAGAACTCTCTTCTTTACCAATGTTTAAAGAAAATAAACCACATGTAGAACTTTCACTCTCATCTGATAATGAAGAAGATGTGAATCATTATTTCCAAAAATTTGAAGATGCTCTCCAAGCAAAAAATATACAATACACATTACAAAAGGAAATTGTTTGAAACCAAAAGATGAAGTAACAAGAAGTTTACTTATAGATAGAACAACATGGGATGAAGCTATGAAATACTCTCGTGGTCGTTACAAAATGAGTCTTTCAAAGGTGATAGAATCTCTTTTACAAGAGTGGCTTGTCAAAGAGAAACGAAAACCTTTAGACAATACAAAACAAGGGAAGTTTTTTGAATAAAACTACCTTGCATATGCCGTATTTTTTGGATCATTTTCATCATAGTCCAACAATGCTAAAATAGATTTTTTATTCATTTTTCTTGCAAAATCAATCGCTGTAAAACCTTTAGCATCTCGAGCTGTCTGAGAAGCACCTTGTTGGAGTAAATACTGAAGAATCTCCACTCTTCCATAACATGCAGCAGCCATCAACGGTGTAAAACCACTACGCCGTGTTGTTTGATTGACATCGCGACCATTTTCTACAATATAACGAACCATCTCCAAGTTATCATAAGTGATAGCAATATCAAGAACACTGACCCCTTCATCATCAAAATCAAAAATATCTGCACCACTCTCTATAAGAAGCATAAGAGTATCCATATCACATCGTGCACGCAAAGCACACGCTAAAACACCCTCTCCTATCTCATTAGTTTCAGTGATATCACCACCATCTTTGATATACTTTTTAATACCAATATAATCATCATTTTTAAAAAGTTCTAGCCATCTGTTCATAATATACACTTTAAATTTATTTTGAGATGTATTGTACTTAAAATCTTATTAGTTGTTTTTGAGTATAATAGCGCCATAAATTAACTTAAGCGAGAAATAATGGAAGTTATACAAACAACTGATGCTTTTAAAGCACTTATAGAAAATATTAAAACAAACACACCAAACTATAGAGACCCTTTAGCGTTTGGTATCTGTCGTGTAGATTTAGG
>Ga0256843_1003628_pt1 | contig 10647 bp, 16 predicted proteins | sample AlvinellametaG_FD_191572 | JGI IMG/M metagenome (GOLD analysis project Ga0256843, IMG submission 191572) | Pompeii worm associated microbial communities from hydrothermal vent at the East Pacific Rise, Pacific Ocean - Alvinella | ecosystem: Host-associated > Annelida > Integument > Unclassified ... | reverse complement strand
TACAAAAGAAGCATCACTTGAATTATTTAAAAATATAGCTCCTAAATATAAAGGACAAAAAACTTCTTGATTTACAAGAATTACTCCAATAAAATATAGAGATGGAGATAATGCAAAACTTGTTATATTAGAATTAGTTTAATTTATATAAAATTAGAAAAATGAAAACTATAATGCCTAAACAAATTAAAGGTAATGATAGAAAATGGTATGTTGTTGATGCAAAATGACAAACTTTAGGTAGACTAGCTACTAAAATAGCAGTTATACTTAAAGGTAAAAATAAAGTAGATTTTGCTCCTCATGTTGATAATGGGGATTATGTAATAGTATTAAATGCTGATAAATTTGCTGTGACAGGTAAAAAATTATCAGATAAAATTTACTATAGACATACTGGTTATCTTGGTTGATTAAAAGAAATTTCTTTAGAAGATTTACTAAGAAAAAAACCTTTAAAAGCTATTGAATTTGCTGTAAGTGGTATGCTTCCAAAAAATAAATTAAGAAAGAATATGATTTCTAGACTTAAATTATTTACTTGAGAAGAACATACTTATACAGCTCAAAAACCTACAGAAATTAAATTATAATTAAAAAAATATTATGAGTAAATATACTTATGCTGTTTGAAAAAGAAAAACTGCTTCTGCTCAAATTAGACTTTTTGAAGGAAAAGGTAAAGATACTATAAATGGAAAAGCTTTAAATGAATACATTAAAAGAGCTGATTTATTTGAAGTAATTTACAAACCTTTAAAATTAACAAAATTAAAAGATAATTTTTATGTAGAAGTAAAAGTTTCTGGTTCTTGAGAATCAGCTCAAGCTCAAGCTATAAGACACGGTATAGCAAAAGCTTTAGTAGAAAAAGATTCTGCTTTGAGATCTATATTAAAAGAAGCTTGACTTTTGACTAGAGATGCTAGAAAAGTTGAAAGAAAGAAACCTTGATTACACAAAGCAAGAAAAGCTATGCAATGGTCAAAGAGATAAAAATTATATGTTTAGAAATATTAATTTATTAAAAATTGAAAAATGCCTACTATTAATCAATTATTAAAGAAAAATAGAAAAACTCCTTTTAAAAAGAGTAAATCACCAGCTTTACAAGTAACTAGAAATTCTTTAAAAGGAAAACAAGTTGCTTTAGATGGGGGTGCTCCACAAAAAAGATGAGTTTGTGTAAAAGTTTATACTGCTACACCTAAAAAACCAAACTCTGCCCTTAGAAAAGTAGCAAGAGTTAGACTTACTAACTGATATGAAGTAAATGCTTATATTGGTTGAGAAGGACATAATTTACAAGAACACTCTGTTGTTGCTATTAAATGAGGTAGAGTAAAAGATTTACCATGAGTAAGATATCATGTTGTTAGATGAGTACTTGATACAGAATGAGTACAAAACAGAAAACAATCTAGATCTAAATATGGTACTAAAAAACCTAAATAGTTTTTAAAAAAGTCTAAAAGAGTAAGTTTGACAATTACTGAAAAATTTACTTTTAGGCTTTAATATATTATTAATTGTTAAAAAAAATATGGAAAATGCAAAAATTGATGCATTACTAGAAAAATTTATAAATTATGTAATGCTTAATGGTAAAAAATCTTTAGCAAGAAAATTAATGGATGAAACTTTTGAAATAATTAAATCAAAAGGACAAAAAAGACCAAAAGAAATTTTTGCTAAAGCATTAGAAAATGTAATGCCAAAAGTTGAAGTTAGACCAAAAAGAGTTTGAGGTTCTATTTATCAAGTTCCTCAAGAAGTAAAAGCAAAAAGACAATTGTTTTTAGCTTCTAAATGGATTTTAGATATAGCTAGAAAGAAAAAAGGTGCTAATTTCCCTGTTTTATTAGCAGGAGAATTAATTGATGCTGCTAATGAAACTTGAGATGCTGTTAAAAAGAAATTAGAAGTATATAAAATGGCAGAAGCAAACAAAGCATTTGCTAGATTTGCTCAAAGATAATATTTATAAATTAATTAAAAAATTATGGCTCACAAGAAAGCTCAATGATCTACTAATAATGGTAGAGATAGTAATGCCAAGAGACTTGGTGTGAAACTTTTTGGGGGACAAAAAGCTAAAGCTGGAAATATAATTATAAGACAAAAAGGTAATAAATATTGGCCAGCTGAAGGTGTTTCTCAAGGACATGATTTTACTTTATTTGCTACTCAAGACTGAGTTGTAACTTTCTTTGAAAGAAAAAGAAAAAGATTTGATGGTAGAATATATAAAGAAACTTATGTTTCAGTTAAATAAAAAGCAATCTTAGAAAAAGGTTGTTTTTTTATTTGTTTATAGTATAATGATTTCACCATTATAATTTAATATTTTTTTTATGAAATATAATTCTACTGAAATTAGACAAAAATATCTAGATTTTTTTAAATCAAAAGATCATGCAATAATTCCAAGTGCTCCTGTTGTACCTGAAAATGATCCAACAGTACTTTTTAATACTGCTTGAATGCAACCTCTTGTTCCTTATTTATTAGGAGAAAAACATCCTTCTTGAAAGAGATTAGCTGATAGTCAAAAATGTATTAGAACTTGAGATATTGAAGAAGTATGAGATAACTCTCACTTAACATTTTTTGAAATGCTTGGGAATTGGTCATTATGAGACTATTTTAAAAAAGAATCAATTAACTATTCTTGGGAATTTTTAACTTGAAAAGATTGATTAAATCTTGATCCAAGAAAAATAGCTGTAACTGTTTTTGCTTGAGATGAATCAGCTCCTAGAGATGAAGAAGCTGCTAAAATATGGGAAGATATATGAATGCCAAGAGAAAGAATTTCTTATTTATGAAAAGAAGATAATTGGTGGGCTGCAGGTGATACTGGACCTTGTGGACCAGATACAGAAATTTTTTATTGGGTTGGAGAAAGTGAATTTCCGCCAGCTTGATCAAATGTAGAAACAGATGAAGATAATTGGATGGAGATTTGGAATAATGTATTTATGGAATACAATAGACTTCCTGATTGAACATTAGAAAAACTACCTGCTCAAAATGTAGATACAGGTATGGGACTTGAAAGAATAACAGCTACTTTGAACTGAGAAAAAACTGTTTATAATACAGATTTATTTGACTATATTATTGAAAAAATAACAGAAAGTATTTGAGTAGATTATGATGAAAAATCAATGAGAAGTATTAGAATTATAGCTGATCATGCTAGAACTATGACAGTTATGATTTCTGATTGAGTTGTGCCAAGTAATGTTGACCAAGGTTATGTTTTGAGAAGACTTATGAGAAGAGCTATTAGAGAAGCTCATAAACTAGGTTATAAAGGATTATTTTTAAGTGATATTGCATCTGTTGTAATAGATAAATTATGACAAGCATATCCTCATATGATAGATAAAAAGAAAGAAATTTTAGAAGAAGTTGTAAGAGAAGAAAAACAATTTGGACAAACTCTTGAAAAAGGTTTAAAAGAATTTGAAAAACTTGTAAAAGGTTTTGAAATAGCATTTGCAAAGTCTGGTAAAAAAATAGATACAATAGCATGAACAAAAGCTTTTAAACTTTATGATACTTATGGATTTCCTCTTGAAATGACTGAAGAATTAGCTCTTGAGAGAGGATTAAAAATAGATAAAGAAGGTTTCCAAAAAGCTTTCAAAGAACATCAAGAAAAATCAAGAACTGCTTCAGCTGGTAAATTTAAAGGTTGATTAGCTGATGACTCAGAAGAAACAACAGCACTTCATTCAGCTACTCACTTAATGCTTGAAGGTTTAAATCAAGTTTTATGAGGAGGAATTTCTCAAAAAGGTTCAAATATCACTCCAGAAAGATTAAGATTTGATTTTAATTTTGACAGAAAAGTAATTAGAGAAGAACTAGATAAAGTAGAAGAATATGTAAATAATGCAATTGCAAATTGATTTACTACAATTATGGAAGAAATGCCAAAAGACAAGGCAATGGAAGAATGAGTAAGATGAGCTTTCTGGGAAAAATACCCTGATGTAGTAAAAGTTTATACTATGAAAGGAGCAGATTGAACAATTTACTCAAGAGAACTTTGTGGATGACCTCATGTAAAAGACTCTTCAGAAATGGGAAGATTTAAAATCAAAAAAGAAGAAGCAAGTAGTAGAGGAGTTAGAAGAATTAAGGCAGTGTTGGTAAAAGATTAGTTTTTAATAATTTATATATGGAATATATATGAGGTGGATTAAGTAATCAAGTATATAAACAATGAGATAAAGTTATTAAAATTCCTAGAAAATGAGAATATTCTAATAGTATTAAGAAAGGTTATGAAATTCATAAAAAATATTTATGAAACTCTATTCCTAATGCTGAATTTACTAAAATAAAATGAAAATTAACAATTATACAAGATTTTGTACAATGAAATCCTGTAGATTTAGCTCAAACATCAAATGAAAAAGTTTTTGAAATAATAGAATTATGATATAAAATGCAAAAGGAAGAAAAAATATATTTTGATTTATTTTGATTAGAATGAATATTAAGTTTATATTATAATTATCTTCCTTCATGATTATCAAATAATATTATGAAAAAGGATTCTGATTTATTATTTAAATTAAATTCTTATTTATTGGAAAAATTATATAACTATCCTAGAAAAGAATTAAGAAAGATTATAGAAAAAAGTTGAAATCCTTTTCTAGTTCATAATTTATTAGAAACACCAGATTGAGAAATTAAAATGATTGATTTTGAATATAAAAAATTAAGTCCTTTTAATATAACAAATCAAGTATTTTCACTTATTACAAAAAAAGCAGTATCAAATGTTTTATTAAATAAAAACTTGTAATTATATATTCTATTAATATAATAAGTATATAATATTTTTTAAGTTTTTATTATGCAAAATAAATTAGCAATTTTTGAGGATAAAAAAATTAGGAAAGTTTGGTATAATGATGAATGGTATTTTTCTATTGTTGATGTTGTTTGATCCTTAACAGATTCAGTTAATCCTACTGATTATTTAAAGAAAATTAGGAAAAGAGATGAAGAATTAAAAAATTATCTAGGGACAAATTGTCCCCAGGTAGAAATACTTACTCATACAGGAAAAAAAAGAAAAACATTAGTTTGAAATACTGAACATATTTTTAGACTAATCCAATCAATTCCAAGTAAAAAAGCTGAACCATTTAAATTGTGGTTGGCTAAAGTTGGTTATGATAGAGTGAAGGAGATAGAAAATCCTGAACTTGCTCAAGAGAGAATGAAAGAACTTTATGAGAAAAAAGGGTATTCTAAAAGCTGGATAGATAAAAGACTTAGAGGAATAGCAATTAGACAAGAATTAACAGATGAGTGGAAAGCTAGATGAGTAAAAGAATGACTTGAATATTCTATTTTAACAGCTGAAATTAGCAAAGCTACTTTTTGAATGACTCCAAGTGAATATAAAGATTTCAAAAATTTGCCTAAAAAATCAAATGTGAATTTGAGAGACAATATGACAGATTTGGAACTTATTTTTACTATGCTTTGAGAAAAAGTGACAACTGAGATTTCCCAAAATGAAAAACCAGAGACTTTTGAAGAAAATAAAAAAGTAGCAAAAAGATGATGAAATGTAGCAAAAAATGCTAGAATAGAAACAGAAAAGGAAATTGGGAAAAAGGTGAGTGTTAAGAAAAATTTTTTGGATGGTGGAGATAAGAAAAAATTAGATTAGATAGAAAAGAAGAGAAAAGTGGTATAAAAGACAGTACTTTTATGATTAGTATTTTATAATTAAAATATGCCAAAATTTAATGATTTAGATTTAAAAAACTGGAAAGAAATAGACTTGAATATGGATAGTTTATGGATGATTCCAGAAAGGAAAAAGTGATGAAAACATTCTAATTTTTATCACTGAAATTTTGTACCACAAATCCCAGAGCATTTTATAAAAAGATATACAAAAAAAGGCTGATGGGTTTTTGATCCATTTTTATGAAGTGCTACAACAGCAATTGAAGCTGAAAGTTTAGGAAGAAATATTGTATGAGTTGATATTTAGGAAAGTTTGGTTGAAAGGGCAAAGGAGTTGATTGATTCACCAGAAATTAAAAAAGAATTTTTTGTATGAGATAGTAAATCTCAGCAAGTAAAAAATATTACAGAATGATATTTGAAAATAAATAAAGTTGATTGATTTGATTTAGCTTTACTTCATCTACCTTATGATGATATAATAAAATTTTCTGATAGTTGTGATGATTTATCAAATTGCAAGAATTAAAAGTGATAAATCTTATTATGAAACAATTGATAAAAATTTTTATTTAAAAATTAATTATTGAACAGAGTGAAAATTAAATGTTTTAAGAGAAATTTAAAAAAAATATGATATTAGTTTAGATGATATAATTATTTATATAAAATAACCACTTATAGTCTGTAGATTTATAGTATTCATTTAATATAATGAATACTATATTTTTTTATTTATATAATTTTTAAATTTTATGAAAGTATTTTTAACAAAAAAGCAATATAATACAATTTTAAAATGTATTGCTGTTTGAGATTGGGTATATTGAATTATGTGAGATATGGTTGATGAAAAATATAAAAAAGATTCTGATGAAATAGATGAGTTACAAAATTATTTATTGTGATTTTATAAAGATTTTTGAGTAGATAAAAAATTTATAGAAGTATTTGAGAAAAAAAATTATTTTTCAGATGAATATATGGAAAAAATTATAGAAGATATGGATAATTATTGAGAAATGGAATTTTGGGATAAATTGTCTAAAAGACTTGCCATTTTAGAATTAGAGAAAGAGTACTGAGAAGAAAATTTAGAAGAATTAGATAGAGATGAATTTTTAGAAAAAATGTTTGAAAAAAGAGATGAATTAGATAGAGAATTTCAAGAAAATTGATTAAAAAATTTTAAATTAATAAAAAATTCATTATGCAAATAAAAGAAAAATTTTGAGAAAAAATTAGAGAATTAAGAAAAAAACTTTGATTTTCTCAAGAAAAACTGGCAAGTGTTTGTGGATTACATAGAACATATATTTGAAATATAGAAAGATGAGAAAAAAATATTTCTCTTGAAAATATTGAAAAACTTGCAAAAGCCTTAAATGTAAAAATTAAGGATTTATTTGATAATATTTAAAAATGAATAAAAATAATAAGAAAATAATTTGAACATAAAGTTTTTAATATTGACATTAATAAACTAATTTTGGAAACTTCTCATGATGTAGTTTATTTGGATTCACCATATAATCATAGACAATATTCTTGAAATTATCATTTACTTGAAACAATTGCAAAATATGATAATCCAAAAATTACTTGAAAAACTTGAATGAGAGTAGATCCAGAAAAAAAGTCTGATTATTGTAAAAAGGCAGAAGTGAAAAAGGCTTTTGAGAATTTGATAGAAAATATAGAGGCAAAATATATTTTTATGAGTTATAATGATGAGTGATTATTATCTCATTCTGAAATAAAAGAAATTATGCAAAAAATATGAGAATATTGAGTTTTTACAAAAGAATATAGAAGATTTAAGGCTTGAAAAGAAACTGAAAATAGAAAATTTAAAAAAGATAGTGTTGTAGAGTATTTACATTATGTAAAAATAAATTAACCCTTAACTTTTATAATGAAATTAAATAAAAAAGCATTTAGTTTTGTAGAAATTTTGGTAGCTATATTAATTATAGCTATTTTAATGTATAATTGAATAAGCTATTTTTGAGATTTTGTTGATAAATCTCTTATGGTAAATAAACTAGATAAAATAAAAAATTTAATAGAAATAGAAAATGAAAAAATAGAAAACAAAGAAATTTTTGATTATAAAATTGAATTTTTTCAAAATAAAAATTATTTTATAATTTATGAAAATATTGTTTGAAATGATATTAATATAGTTTTTGATGGTATTAATAATTTTTGAACTGGTAGTTTTTCCTTTTCTTGAGCTAATTCTTGAACTTGAATTATTAAATATTATAAAAGTTATAAGTTTCAAAAAAAAGAAATTCTTGATTATAATGAAACTTTTACTTGAGATTTAAGTGAAAAAATAGATTATAAAATAACTTGAACTTTTTCAGGAAAAACTTTAAATAATATAATTTTTGATTATTTTAATTATAAGGAAAATCAAGATATAAATTATATTTGAACAAATAAGCAATTAATAAATATCTTGGGTAAAAAAAATTATGATAGTGTTTGGATTGAATTTGAAAATGATAAATGATTAAAAGATAAAATATTAATTAATTAAAAAATAATGAAAAATATTAAAATAGCATTTTTTGGAACTTGAGAATTTTCAGCTAATATTTTAAAATCTTTAATTAAAGATTTTAAAGATGATATTGATGTGAAATTAGTTGTTTCTCAACCAGATAAACCAGTTGGAAGAAAAAAAATCTTAGAAAAAACTCCAGTTAAAATTGTAGCTGAAGAAAATAATATAGAATGTTTGCAACCAAATAAATTGAAAATATCAAATAAATCAGGGCAGACACATAGGTCTGCCCCTACAGAAAAAAATGTAGGGGTGAACCTATGTGTTCATCCTGAAGAATTTTTTGAAAAATTAAATTCTTTAAATCTTGATTTTATAGTAGTTGTTGCTTATGGAAAAATTGTTCCTAAAGAAGTGTTAGATGCTCCAAAATATGGCTGTATAAATATTCATTGAAGCATTTTACCAAAATATAGATGAGCAAGTCCTATTCAAGAATCTTTAAAAAATTGAGATACAAAAACAGGACTTACAATTATGTATATGAGTGAATGAATGGATGAAGGTGATATTTTGCAAATTAAAGAGATTGAAATTTGAGAAGATGATAAAACTCCAGATTTATTTAAAAAATTTGAAGAAATTTGACCAAAACTTTTAGTTGATACCTTGAAATGAGTATTATCTTGAGAAATAAAAGCTCAAAAACAAGAAGATTTGAAAGCTAGCTATTGTTCTAAAATAAAAAAAGAAGATTGAGAAATAAGTTTTGAAAATGAGACTTGAGAGCAAATTTATAACAAATTTAGAGCATACTACACTTGGCCTTGAATTTATACTTATTTTAAATGAAAAAAATTAAACTTAGAAGAAGTTGAGTTGATTAATTATAATTGAGAAAAAAATATTTGAGAAGTAGATAAATTAAGTAAAAAAGAAATTTGAATAGTTTGCAAAGATAATAAAATTTTACTTTTAAAACAATTAAAACTTGAATGAAAAAAAAGTATAGATATACTATCTTTTGTAAATTGAAATAAAGATTTTTTAAATTATAAATTTGATTAAAATTACTTTCTACTTTTAACTTTTAACTTTTTACTAATATATGCTTAATATTGCACTAAATACATTTAGAGAAGTTGTAAGAAATAAATTTCTTTATATGATAATTTTTTTTGGATTTGTTTTTATAGCTTTTTCTATAGTTCTTTGAACACTGACTTTAGGAGATGATAAAAAACTAATTGTTGATTTTGGGCTTTCTATGATAGAAATTTTTTGAATAATTTGAGTTTTATTTGTATGAGTTCAATTATTATTTAAAGAAGTTGAAGGAAAAACTATTTTTCTTATTTTAAGTAAGCCAATAAAAAGATATGAATTTATTTTAGGAAAATTTTTAGGATTTTCTTTTACTATTTTTTTGATTATTTTATTTCAAGCAATTTTATTTTTAGGAGTTTTGTATTTTAAGGAAATAGAAATAACAAAATTAATATTATTTTCTATTTTATTTATATTTTTTAAACTTGAATTACTTTTGGCTTTAGTTTTGTTTTTTTCAAGTTTTATGTCAAATATGATTACTATTTTAGTTGCTGTTTTAGTTTATTTATCAGCACATTCTTATTCACTTTTACTTGATATGGTTCATAAAACAAAAAATGTTGTTTTAATAAAATCTTGAGAATTTTTACAACTTTTATTTCCTCCTTTTGAAGTATTAAACTTAAAAGATTATATTTGAAGTTTTCAGGAATTTTCTACTAAATTTTTTGTTTATAATACATTTTATTCTTTAGTTTATCTGTTTTTAATTTTATTTTTTACAGTAATTATTTTTAACAAAAAGAAATTTGAAAATTAAAATCCAGATTTGTTCTGGATTTTTTAGTTTTTATGGTATTCCCAGCTGGAATCGAACCAGCATCTAAGCCTTAGGAGGGCTCTATTCTATCCATTGAACTATGGGAACAAAAATAATTTTATTTATTAAATAAAATTATTTGTTATAAAGATTTTTATATATTCATAAAAAAAACTATCGCTGAAACTATAAATAAAATTATTAAGAAAAATATTAGAAGCTTATTAGTAGTCTTTTCATATTTTAATTCTTTTAGTACTTTTTCTTTTTCTTTTTGTTCTTTTTCTAGTTTTTCTAATATCTTTTTTTTGTCTTCTTCACTTAAAAATTGCATTTTCTTATATTCTATTAAATCTATGCTATTATTTTTTTTCTCTTTTAATATTCAAACTTGCATTGATAATTCTTGAATTTTTTCATCTTTCTGTTTTATTTCTTCTCTAAATCAGTTATACATTTTTTCAAAAGTTCAAAGAATTTTTTCATAATCACTTTTTTTTATAATTTGCTGTGTTGAATTTGAATTTTTTAT
>Ga0256843_1003627_pt1 | contig 10647 bp, 11 predicted proteins | sample AlvinellametaG_FD_191572 | JGI IMG/M metagenome (GOLD analysis project Ga0256843, IMG submission 191572) | Pompeii worm associated microbial communities from hydrothermal vent at the East Pacific Rise, Pacific Ocean - Alvinella | ecosystem: Host-associated > Annelida > Integument > Unclassified ... | reverse complement strand
CTTCCTCCCGAGGCTTTCGTTGAGCGCCCTCAGCCCGGGCCGCATCCTCTCCAGGAGGCCCTCGCGCTCGATGAGGTGGAGCATCAGGTCCTCGACGGTGGGCTTCTTCCACTCTATCAGCTCGTCCCCAAACGGGAGGCCTATTATAAGGGGGATTACCTCCGTTTTCCCGATCAGGTAGCCTCGGGCGGTCTTTCTGTGCTCAAAGCCCGAGAGCTTCCCCGTTATCGAGGCGAGTGCGCTCTCCCTGTCCTCGTCGATGTCTATCGCAACTCCCATCCTCTCGACGCTGAAATCGAAGACGTCCATTGCCCTGAGGAAGTTTCCGAGGTTCCTTATCACCCCCGAGTTCCCCTCGCTCGGTATGACCGCCACGTACCTCCCGTCTTCCTCCCTATTCAGGAGGTCGAAGTTGTCGCGCTCAAAGACGCGTTCGATGAATCGGAGGCTGTACGGCGGGTTTCGACTTTCCCTGAACCCGAAGAGCTTCTTGAATATGGCCTTGAAGAACTTGGAGTCCGTCTTCCCCTCGACGAAGAGAAGGCTCGTCTCCGCGTTTTCTCCGGAGAAGCCGCCCCTCACGTCAAAGTCGAGGTACTTCCTCAGCTCATAGACCTCCTTGAGGGTTAAGCTCTTGCCCGTGTCCGAGTAAATCAGGACGTTGTCCTCCCCTTTTCTGAAGCGGTTCGCGATAAGATCTACCAACTCGAGGCTCGAGGTTACCACGGTTTCGTCCCCCTCGAGGGAGCCCACCAGCTCGATGAGCTCGTCGCGGTTCTTTCTGTACTCGGGGAAGAGGAGTGCGTTCTCATCCGCAAAGGCTTCCCAGTGCTTTCCGGTTACGAGCTTCATTCACCTCACCATGTCGACGGCTATGGCGCCTATTACGGCGAACGTGCTTATTATCACGGTCGCGTTCAGGTACTGCTCGACCGTGAAGTCCGCTATCGCGTTTATCCCGTAGACGTAGATCATGAAGGCGGAGATCGCGTAGGATATCACCGCCACTGTGATGAGCCTCTTGGGGATGTGGAAGACCTCCTCGCGCTTGAGGTTGCCGAGCATGGAGCGTGTGAGGAATAGGTACGCTAAGAGCATCGTGAAGGAGAATATCAGCACAGAGCGCTCGATGGAGATGTCCTTGGCTATCTCCCACACCTCACCGGTGAAGAGGAATGGGAGGGCGAAGGTCACTGCTCCCACGATCTCCTGGGCTATGTCATCCCATCCGAGAGAATCGGGCTTTTTTGAGTCCTCAACTTCTCTTTTGAGATCTTCTATGCCCTGGTATATCTCGTCGAGGGACGGGTGCTCAGGTTCGGGGCTCATCATCCCGTCAGCATTGGATTCACTCATCATTGCGCTCTATCTTCGGCTCCCAACGTTATAAAGTTGCGGGGTGCTTATTGAATGGGGGCTTATTTTATCCCCTTGTTTTAGCGAGGATTTTCCAGAATCGCTGATTTAAGCTGAGAGTAATCCTCCGATGCGATTTATAAACTTTCCCATCCCAAGGTTTATATACTCGATGAATGTCTAAACGTTCATGTCGCTGCAGAACTACAGGGGCTTCAGCAGGGACGCGTGGATTCTCGTCGTTTACTCCTTCATAAGCTGGTTAGGGGGTAACATAGCCTGGTTCATCTTTCCCTTCTACATGAAGTCCCTCGGGTTCAATTATAGCGACATGGGGATCGTTTTTTCGCTCTCAACGATAGCGCAGGCGTCCGTTCTCCTGTTTTCAGGCCCCCTGAGCTCGCGGATGGGATATAAACGGGCGGTTATTCTCGGCGTCTCCCTGATCTTTGCCGGGCGGCTCGTTCAGGTTCTCTACCCCACCCTGCTGCTCCTCACCGCCGGAGGTGTGCTCGTGGGGATTGGAATGGCCTTTGAGGGGCCGTCCTACATGGCGCTCCTGAGCGGGGAGGTTTGTGATGAAAAGAGACACTACCTCTTCAGCCTCTCATCTGCCCTGGGGACGATAGGCTCGGCCTTCGGGCTGGTGCTCGCGGGCTTCCTTCCAAGGTACCTGAGTTACAGGGAGGTCTTTGCCCTCGTTCTCCTCATAATACCCCTCCGCCTGCTCTTGGCTTCCCTCGTCAGGTCCGTCCTTTCGAGGGAGGAGAGGCGCCTGGAACTCAGGAGGGACCTCCTGTCAAGGATCGCCAAGTTCGCCTTCCCCAGCGCGCTCATAGGCCTCGGCGCGGGTGTTACAATACCCTACGTCGGTCTCTGGTTCAACCAGACGTTCGGGACCAGCCTTGAAAACATAGGCTGGCTCTTCGCCCTCCAGCAGTTCATAATGGGTCTCGGAACGTTCATCCTCCCGATGATAGCCGACAGGATAGGGAGCGTGAAGACGATAGTTTCGTTCAACGGGAGCGCAAGCTTCCTCATAGCGGCCATGCCCTTTTCCCCAACCTTCCTCATAGCGGCATTCATTTACACGGTCAGGACGATCCTGATGAACATAGTGAACCCGATCTGGAGCTCGTTCATGATGGGCTTCTTCAGAAAGGAGGAGCGCTCCACAGTTATGGCCTTCAACAACCTCTCGTGGACCGCCACCTTCGGCCTGGGCCAGTACATCGGCGGCAGGCTCTTTGACGTCTCCCTCACCTGGCCTTTCATCATAACGGCCGTCCTCTACGCCGCTTCGATGGTCTTCTTCTGGCTCTTCTTTGCCGGCGCGGAGACAAAAGGTTATAAGACCCCCGGCGCCTAAGCTCTCCGGGAGAAGAAAGGGGTGGTTCTAATGGTCGTCAAGGAGTGTCCTGAATGTCACGGGACTGGAAAGGTCAAGGTGGGCGAGAAGGAGTGCCCCGTCTGCGAGGGCTGGGGCTACGTTCCGGCTGATTTCAAGATAGGGGACAAGCTGAAGGGCTATCGGAACCTCGACCACCTCGGAGTTGAGGACGAGGTCGACGAGATACCCTGCCCCGAGTGCCACGGCAAGGGAACCGTTCCGGTTTACGATACGTGCCCCACCTGTGGCGGAACCGGCCGCGTCTTGGCCTGCGACATCTGCGGCAAGGTCAAGGAGCCGTGGGAGCCGGGGATGGAAACCACGTGGGTTTGTCCGGACTGCCTGAGGAAGTACAAGGTCGTCTACATCCTCGACAAGACGTGCGACTACGAGGACGTTGAGGTCGGGGGCGTCTATAAGGGCACCATTGAGAGGGTGGAGCGCTTTGGGGTCTTCGTCAAACTCAATCCGCACGTCACCGGCCTGATCAAGCGCAAAGACCTCCTCGGAGGCAGGGAGTACAAGCCGGGTGAGGAGATACTCGTCCAGGTTCTCGACGTCAGGCCGGACAAGAGGGAGGTCGACCTCATCGAATCGGCGCTCAGGCACTACAAGGAGGTCGTCGTGAGGAAGGAGCTGCCGGTAACGCCAATAGCCGAGCTGAGCAAGGACATGGCTGGAAAGACGGTGAGAATACAGGGCAAGGTTACGCAGATACAGGTCACCGGGGGGCCGACGGTCTTCACAATAACCGACGGAACCGGGATAACGTGGGCGGCTGCATTTGAGGCCCCTGGAGTTAGGGCCTATCCCAACATCCAGGTCGGCGACATCGTTGAGGTCATAGGCAAGATAGCCTTCCACTCCGGTGAGATTCAGATTGAAGTCAGCGACATGGCGAGGCTCTGGGGACCTGATGCAGCGAGGGTGAAGCAACAGATAGAGGCCGAGCTCGACAAGCGCGCCCAGCCCCGGGATGTCGGCTTCCTCGTCCAGAGTGAGGTTCTCGAAAAACTCAAGCCGAAGATTATGAAGGCTGCCTTCATGATACGCAGGGCGATCCTCGAGGGCAGGCCAATCCTCCTGAGGCACCACTCGGATGCGGACGGTTACACCTCCGGCCTCGCCCTGGAGTACGCGATAGTGCCCCTGATCGAGGAGATATCGCCCGATTCCCAGGCGAGATGGAAGCTCTTCAAGAGGAGACCGAGCAGGGCGCCGTTCTATGAGATTGAGGACGTGCTCAAGGACATAATCTTCATGGTCGAGGACCACGAGAAGTTTGGAGACCCGCTCCCGCTCGTCGTTATAGTGGACAACGGCGGAACGAGCGAGGACATTCCGGCTTACAAGCGCATAAAGGCCTACGGTGTTCCGATAGTGGTGATAGACCACCACGACCCGCGCGAGTGGGTGAGCGAGGGTAAGGCCAAGGTAGATGACTACGTTGATGTCCACGTCAACCCGCACCACATAAAGCGGGGCTACTACGAGCTCACCGCGGGAATGCTGGCGACCGAGGTTGCGCGCTTCATCAACCCCGATGTTGAGGACAGGATAAAGCACCTGCCAGCCATCGCTGGGACCGGTGACAGGAGCAAGGCGCCGGAGTTTTACCAGTACCTTGAGATAGCCAAAAAGGCGAAGGGCCTAACCGAGGAGGACCTGAAGAAGATCGCGGAGGTCATAGACCACGAGGCCTTCTACTGGAAGTTCATGGACGGGCACGGCATCATAGACGAGATACTCCTCCTCACCGGCAACCTGCAGAGGCATCGCGAGCTGATAAACGCGATCTACCCCGAGGTCAAGGAGAAGCAGGAGAAGGCCCTGAGGGCTTCCCTGCCCCACGTCAAGAGCGTCGTCCTGCCCAACGGGATACGGTTCAACACGATAGACATCGAGCTCTTCGCGCCGAAGTTCTCCTATCCGAGCCCGGGCAAGCTGAGCGGCCTGATACACGACCACTTCAAGGAGAAGTACGGCGAGGACTCCCCGATTCTAACCCTCGCCTACGGGCCGGACTTCGCGGTTGTGAGAGCTAGCGACGGAATGGCGGCTTACAGCTTCGATCTCAACGAGATAATCCCGAGGCTCCAGGAGAGGCTGCCCGCGGCCGGAATTGAAGGCGGCGGCCACAGCTACGCCGGGTCGATCAAGTTCTTCGAGGGAATGCGCAAAGAGGTTCTCGAGGAGTTCGCGAAGCAGGTCGTTAAGCTCAAGAAGGGCGCCTGAACCTTTCCATCTTTGGAGCCAAAGTTTTTAACTTTCCCCGCCCAAGGATTCATGACAAAACGAGGAGGAATGTTGATGAAGCTTGTTCTTGAGGTTACTTTCAGGATGGGCGGTGTTTCTTTCCGCGGCCACAGATGGGAGGGTGATGCCCTCGTGTTCGAGTTCGAGCGCCTTGGAGATTCCTTCATACAGGTTCTCAGCACGCGGAAGGTCGAGGTTGACGTTGAGAGGATGCCCGAGAAGGTTCTCGTTGAGCTCAAAACGAAAGACGGGGGAAAGGTCTTCGAGGCCTTCGAGAGGGACGGAACTTATCTGGCCGCCGAGCCTTAAGGTTTTAATACTTTCCTCCCAATTTTCCCCGGTGGTGCCCATGTTCATGGCCGAGTTCAAGCTTAGGTACGGTGACATGAAGTGGTACGTGAGGAGGATCGTTGAGGCCTCGAGCATAGAGGAGGCCGAGGAAAAGGCGAAGCGCTACGCGGAGCTGATGAACAGGGGAGAAGTAAGATGGGAGCTGAGCTACGTCATTGAGGCCGCGAGGCCACTGCTGATAGGGGAAGAGGAGTTAAAGAAGCTCGGGGCTTAGCTCCATAGCGACGTTTCTTTTCATGATTTCCCTTATCTCGTCGAGGTTTCTTGTGTGACCCAGGGCCCACATCAGCTTAGTCAGGGCCGCCTCCTTGGTCATGTCCCCGGCCGGAATGACGCCTGCCTCAAGGGCCTTTCTCCCGACCTCGTATCTGGTGAGGTCAACGCCCCCGTAGAGGGCCTGTGTCGTCATCAGGACTGGCTTCTTCTCGGCCACCCTCGCAACGGCGGTCAGAAGGTCCCTTCCCCTGTAAGGTATTCCTCCAGCGCCGTATCCTTCGAGCACTATGCCGTGAACGGTTCTCTCGACCGCGAGGAACGTTTCGGGTGATAGGCCGGGCGTGAGGCGGAGGTATGCGACCTCCGGGTCGAGGGCAGGGTCGAAAACCGTTTCTCCCGCGGGAGGCTGAATCTTGTGCCTGAAGATGATTTTATCCCCCTTGAGGTATGCTATGTCTGGATAATTGATGCTCTGAAAGGCGTTGAGGCCGAGGGAGTGAACCTTTGAGACCCGCGTCCCGAGCATTATCTTGTTCCTGAAGGCAACGTAAACGCCGGGAGTTCCTTCCATTGCGAACCTTATCGCCGTTTTCAGGTTTCCTGGCGCGTCGCTGTTGGGCTCCGTTATGGGGAGCATGGATCCCGTGAGGACAACGGGTGCCGGGAGGTTGCGGAGGATGAAGCTGAGGGCGGAGGAGGTGTATGCCAGCGTATCAGTCCCGTGAGTGATCACGATCCCCTCGTAGTTGTGGAGCGACTCGTAGACGGCCTTTCCTATTTTAATCCAATCCTCTGGCTGTATCAGCGTGCTGTCGATGTTCAGCAGGTCCCAGCAGTCTATGATAAGGCCGTCGCTCCTCTTCACTCCCGCCCTCTCCAGAATCTCCCCTATCCCGAGCTGGGCTTTGTAACCCTTCTCCGTCTTCGCACTGGCTATCGTGCCTCCCGTTCCGATGACTAAGAGTCTCACACCTTTCACCGTTCCCACTACTCCCCTCAGTTTTTAGACTTTTTGACAAAATAAGCCTGCAAATCCGAAAGTAAATTGAATAAATGTCAGGATCGCTCCCTGACGAAGCCCATCATGACAAGGGCGAGGACGTTCATAAGGGCCGCGAAGAGGAAGCTGTACTCCAGCGAGTAGGCCCCCCAGAGCCAGCCTGCTATTACAGACGCCGGAAAGACGAAGACGCCGAAGACGGTGTGGTAGGCGCCGATTATCGTCCCCTTCTCGTGCTCCCTCGCGAGGTCCGCCATGTATGCCCGCGGAACGGTGTCCTCGATGGCTATGTAGAGGCCGTAGAGCACGAAGGCCCCAATAAGCGTGTAGAGGTTCCGCGCGTAGGCGAAGGCCAGGGCCGCCAGGGCCGCGACTCCAAAGCCGAGCGTTATCATCTTCTTTTTGCCGAAGGTGTCCGAGTAGGTTCCTATCGGGTAGGCGGAGAGGGCGTAGATGAGGTTGAAGAGAGCGTAGAAGGCTATGCTCTGCACGACGGAGTAGCCGAGCTCCTGGGCCTTCCACATGGTAAAAGCGTAGCTGTACCTTCCGAGAGCGCCTATTGCCACCACCGCGAGGAATAGCTGCAGGTTTCGGTCCCTCAGGGTCGAGATTCCCTTGATTTTCTTTTTGACCTCGCCACCGCGGTCTTTGACAAAGAAGATGACGACAAGCAGGGAAATCGCCCCGGGAACGGCGGAGAGCAGGAAGATGGAGCGGTACATGGTTTCGGGCGGGAGGCGTTTAAGGGCTTCGATGACGGCTATCGCGACGAGCGGCCCAGCGACGGCCCCGAGGGTGTCCATCATCCTGTGGAAGCCGAAAGCCTTTCCTGTCTTTCCTTTCTCGCTCGATTCGGCTATCAGCGCGTCCCTGGGGGCGGTCCGGACGCCCTTTCCAACCTTGTCGATGGCCCGGAGGATGAGAAAGTCCCACCAGTAGCGCGTAAACGCGAGGGCGGCTTTGGCCACGGTGGAGAGGGCGTAGCCGGCGAAGACGAAGGCCTTTCTTTTTCGGAAGCGGTCGCTCACGTAGCCGAAGGCCACTTTGAAAAGCGAACTCATGCTCTCTATGGCGCCCATCATCGAGCCGCTGAGCAGTTTACCGGCGCCGAGGACCTCCATGAGGTAGCTCGGTATCACGGGCGCTATCATCTCGCTGCTCATGTCGTTGAGAAAGCTGACGATTCCGAGAAGGAAGACGTTCCAGCTGACCCCGAATATTCTTTTTTCCTTTTCGTCCAATTTTCATTCCCCCATAAGCTCGGCGCACAGCTCCCTGAGCTTTTCTTTTCCCTCTTTTAGGGCCCTCCTGCCCTCCGCCGTTATCGTGTAAACTCTGACCCGCCTTCCGTTTCGGATTTCTTCCCTGCTCTTGAGGAGTCCCTTTCGCTCCAGCTCATGGAGAAGGGGGTAAATCGTGCCCGGACTCAGCCGGTAGCCGTGTTTCCGGAGCTCCCCAATCATGAAGCTTCCGGTTACCCCTTCCCGTGCGTGGTGGAGTATGTGGAGGGCCAGGAAGTCGCGGTACTTCATATCGCGCACCGATATCGGGATGCGACAGCAGGGGTTAAAAAATTTGGCTCACTCGAGCACATGCCTTTCAAGGACGTAGCAGTGGAAGGTGCCCTCGAAGACCTTCTCGTTTTTCTCATTGACGACCTCGGCTCTGACCAGCTTTTTACGTCCAAGGTCTTCTATTACCTCGGCCTTGGCTATTAGCTTTTCACCGGCCTTAACCGGCTTCAGGAACTTCACTTCCGCCTTTCCGAGGACAACCGTCGGCTCGTTCACCGCGAGCATCGCCGCGTAGTCGGCCAGCCCAAAGGTGAAGCCGCCGTGAACGAGGCCGTACTCGTCAACCGCCATCTCCTCAGTCGTTGTAAGCTCGACCTCGGCCCTTCCTGGCTCTATCTTCAGGGGCCTGCCTACGAGCCTCTCCGACGTGAGTCTGTGAGTCCTCTGCTCCATTTCCCACACCAAAAGTTTATCTATCCCCTCACCCTAAAAAGCTTGATGCCTATGCACCCGCTTGAGGAGGCAGTACAGGTCAAGGGCTCAACCGAGTTCACGAGGAGTGAGCTGGTCGGAATCCTGAGCTTCCGGCTTAGGCGATTCTCGGTTAGCGAGGCCAAGGAGGTCATTGAGGAGTGGATTAGGGAGGGTCTCCTTGAGGAGCGCGATGGAAAGCTTCACGCAAGGATTGAAGCGCTCAAAGAGGCAGAGGAGCTGGAAAACCTATTCGGGGAGATGGTCGTCCACATAGCCCGAAAACTCGGCTGGACCGAGCTCGAGGTCATGGAGGGGATAAAGGCGATGCGTGAGCGCTACGGCGACCTCGATGAGAAAGTTCTGGCGTACCTCTTCGGAATGTCCCAAGGGGTGGATATGTCGGAGTTCAGGGACAGGATTGACGTTTAATTTGAGCCAGAATGCCGTAAACTCCGGCAAGAAGCGATGAGAGCATTTTTAGTGTCTTCTCGTTTCCTTTCGGTACTCTACAAACGTTTGAGTCAATAAGCACCCGCTTGGTGATAATTCCTCTCGAGCTCTTTGCCTCTACTGTGTAAACGTTATGGGCAATGATTTAAACCTGTGGCTGAGAATCATATCCGGTGATACCATGCCCGAGGAGGCCCTCATCGTTGTGGACATGCAGAGGGATTTCATGCCCGGCGGGGCCCTGCCCGTTCCCGAGGGGGACAGGATAATCCCGAAGGTCAACGAGTACATTCGGAAGTTCAGGGAGAAAGGAGCGCTGATAGTGGCGACGCGCGACTGGCATCCACCCAATCACATCAGCTTCAAGGAGCGGGGCGGCCCGTGGCCGAAGCACTGCGTTCAGGGAACGGAAGGGGCTGAGTTCGTCGTGGAGCTCCCTGAGGATGCCGTGATAATCTCCAAGGCGACGGAACCGGACAGAGAGGCCTATTCCGGCTTCCAGGGGACGAACCTCGCCCAAATCCTGAAGGAAAAGGGTGTGAAGAGGGTCTACATCTGCGGCGTTGCAACGGAGTACTGCGTCAAGGCGACGGCTCTCGACGCGCTCAGGAACGGCTTCGAGACCTACCTCCTTCGCGACGCGGTTAAGGGGATAACGAAGGAGGGTGAGCTTGAGGCTCTGAAGGAGATGGAGAGGGCCGGTGTGAAGATTCTGTAGCCGATGTGATCTTCTTCCATTCTTTCAGGAGCACCAGGAGAAGGTTCAGGACGATGGGGCCGATTATCAGACCCTTAACTCCCATCGCCCACGTTCCGCCGATCATCCCGATGAACACGAGGGTTTCGTCGAGCTCCGCGTCTTTTGCGACCATCAGAGGCCTTATCGTGTAGTCGGGCATCGGGGAAACGAGGAGGAATCCGTAAACCGCTATTCCAATGGCGTGGCCGTACATGCCGTGGAGGACGAAGTAGGCGGCTGCGATAAGCCATATCATCCATCCCTCAAAGAGCGGGACAAAGGAGAATATAAATGTGAGGAAGCCGGCTACGATGGCCGTGTAGAGGTCCGAGACCCTGAAGATTAAAAATCCGAGGGTCATCAGAAAGCCTTTGGCCACGTTAAGCAGTAGCCAGGCCCTGACGAGTGCCGAAAGGGTTTTGTTCACGCTCTCGAGGAGTTTCTCGCCCAGCTCGCGGTTTTTCTCGGGAAGGGAGGCGTGTATTTTTTTCACGATCTCCTCGGAGTACGCCAGGGAATAGTAGAAAGCTAAGAAGAACACGAAGAGCTGAAGCAGGTACCAGGGTATTGAGAAGGCCTGGCGGGAGAGGGCGTCGGACAGTTTGGGTATGAGCTGCCCTGAAAAGTCGTTTATGAACTTTATGGCCTCGGGGGGAAGCGGCTGCTTGAGGAGCCAGTCTATGAACTCCACAACGCCCCGGTAAAACGAAGAGGCTACCTGCGCGGATATTATGAGCAGGCCGGCGGTTATGGCGCCTCCGAGCCCGATCATTATGGCCGTCAGGACGAGGGCAGAAAGCGGGCCCCCCAACCTCTTTTGGAGGCGTTTCTGGAGGGGATACACGGCGTAGGCCAGGACTATCCCAAAGAAGAGAGCGCCAACGAACGGGCTCATTACCTT
>Ga0256843_1003626_pt1 | contig 10650 bp, 9 predicted proteins | sample AlvinellametaG_FD_191572 | JGI IMG/M metagenome (GOLD analysis project Ga0256843, IMG submission 191572) | Pompeii worm associated microbial communities from hydrothermal vent at the East Pacific Rise, Pacific Ocean - Alvinella | ecosystem: Host-associated > Annelida > Integument > Unclassified ... | reverse complement strand
GGGTTGCAGTTCCAGCGAGGCACGTGGCAGTTCCTGAAGAAAAAATTGCTTTCTGGCCAGTCCACCAATCTGGCCAAGGGTCTGCACCACTTCCCGCTGTACACGGATATCCTCGTGATGAATATAGGGTGCCAGGGTGGTGAAACAGTCCGGATCACCTATGCGGCGGAAAAGACGGATTATATTGCGGGTGATGTACCAGGGCGCATCTTGTTCGAGCAGAAGCAGCAGGGCATTGCGGGCTGGTTTGCCGATTTCCTCTATGAGTCTGAGCAGCAGTTCACGTTCTTCACGTATCTCGCTTTTTCCCAGGCGGCTTAAGAGAAAGTTGGCCGCGCCACTGCCCATGCGGGAAATCAGATATTGGCTGTTTTCATGATCACCATTTTCGGTTTGAATATTTTCAAGGAGTGGATCAAGCAATGAGGCTTCCGCCAACCGGTCCAGACAATTCTGCGCCTGTTTGGCAAGGTTGGCCGTCCGTTCATCGGCATAGACCGTGAGATCAAAGAGGGGGTCAAGGGCGTTGACTGCTCTGTTGTATTCCCGTTCGATAATGTGATGCCGGGTAAGTTTTTCCAGGGCATTGAGGGCCTGAAAGGCGGCCTGCAGATCTTCCATGTAGGGAAGGGCCTGCACCAGGGCCGGGATCAACTTGTCCAGGCGTGACCACTGCTCGGTCTGGACCAGCACGGAGGTCGCGCGGCCAAGGGCTTCGGCGCTGCCTCTTCGGATGGCCATATCCTCGGTGCGCAGGCCGGTGACCATTTTTGTGAGCAACTGGTCAACCGCTTCAAACTTTTCTTTTTTAACAAGCTGTTCGATATTGGTGGGCAGGGTCTGGAGAAAAAGGTCATCAGTCAGCACCCTCAGCTCGCCGTCCAGGAGGAGTCGGATATTTTCCCTCACCTGTTCCTGCGAGATTTTCTGCTGTTGATTCTTGCGGTTCTGGTGGAGAGCCAGAATGGCACGCAGCTTTTCACCACGCACGGTCTGCATGAGTCTTTGGTATGCCTCTTCCAGCTCTTTCTTGTCCAGGGCTGTCAGCGGCGTATCCAATTTGTTTTGCGCGATCAGATTTAATGCCTCGGCTATTTTCTCAAACTTTTCATCGGAAAGCTGGGTAATGACCGTTGAATAAAGTTGTCTGCCGAAAATCCCCTTGAAACGCTGAACAAGTATCCGGCCCAGTTCATCCTCATCCAGGGTGGCAATCCGGGAACCAGCCTTGCTGGCAACCTGGTTGTAGACCGTCGGTTCAAGTTCCCTTTCATAGCGTTTGAGAAGAGGAGTGAATGTATCATTTTTTTCGGGACGGCTGGCAATCTGGCGCATGGCCGTTACCAGAACCGGAGCAGACCAGTCTGGTTGTTGCAGCGCTGGTAACAGATCCGGAGGCGTGGGGCTTTCGTCCAGATCGACCAGGGAGCGGGCAATACGGATTCGGTCCTTTGTCTTCTCCACTTCGTCCGTTGAGGCAATTCTGTTCAGCATCTCTTCAAGAACTTCATTGCCAGCGCCGGCTTGCTGCATATTGGTCGTTATCTGCAAAAGGAGGCCTTCCAGACGATGTGGTTCCAGCTTTTTGACTGTTTTTTCAAGGAGGGAATCAGATATGTCAGCCTCGGGCAGGGATGCGACAAGCTTGGCCAGCAGTTCCGTGTTCAGTTGGGCCAGCGCGGCCGCGGAACGGTCAAGAACAATGGTTTGTTCAGGGGCCGTGGTTTTGTCCTCGAGCCGGGCGATCAATGTTGCCAAGGTGTTCTTCTGTTTCCCACTGACCGGAACCGCAGGAGCATCCTGTCCAATGGCGCTGAAAAGCCGTTGCAGATCCTCCGTGCTCAGGTCAGAGAAGTGATGATTGCTTTCGCCCAATTCCGATAGCACATACTGAACGAGCTCCGCATCACTGACGCTTAAAAAACTTCCTTCGGGAAGGACTCTTTCTTCCGGAGCGACCTGTTCCCCCTTGTGCAGGGCCACATACTTCATTTCATCAACGACCAGGCTCTTCAGTTCAGCTTCGTCAAAAAGCTCCTTGAGCGGTCTGTCCGGCCCTGTTTGCCCACTTGCCACGGCGAGGATTTCAAGCATCTTGTGGCAATCCTGGTCAGTAAAGGAGCGTAAAAACGAAAGGGTGCTGATCTGCAGGGCTTCAAAAATGTCAATGAGGCCCTTGACCTGAGGCCTTTGCTGCTCCTTTTCCGGCAGCGGCCTGCCATTGATCAGAATTTTTTGTTCGGAAACACCGACCGTAACGGTTTTCTTTTCCTGCTCCTGCAGTTCTCTGACTGCCGCTAAGATAAATTCAGCACTTTTCTTGACCTGTGGATTGGAAGCCGGATAAATCCGGGTGGTCCTGATGGCGGAATACAGCCGCACTGGCAATTCGACAAGAGGATCGGCAGGCTTGGCTGTGTGAACTGGCATGGAGTGAATTCCGTTGGTCTCTTGTTTTCGATATAAAGAAATCCTTGGAGAGTACTTCAAGGTAGCACAGGCGGGAAAGCAAAGTCAAGCTGAGGAGTCAATGGATGGGACGGGTTGTATAATATCAAGAGCAAGAAGGTGGTTGATCAGCTCGTACATGGGCAGCCCGATAACATTGGTGGAGGAGCCGGATATTTTCTTGACCAGAAAACCGCCATTCTCCTGAATGGCGTATGCGCCTGCCTTATCCATGGGCTCACCGGAGGCAACATAGGCCTGCAGCACAGTGTCCGGCAGCTTAGCAAAATGGACCGTGGTTGAGCTGGACTGGCAAATATCGATCTCGTCATTAAGGGAGATAACAGCCAGACCGGTGATAACCTTGTGGGTCTTCTTTTTCCGTAACAGTTTCAGCATGGCAAGCGCCTGGCTGGGGTCTGCCGGCTTGCCCAGGATTTGGTCATGGCAGTCAATCACTGTGTCGGCACCGAGTACAACGGCATTTACATGCTCTTTGGCCACGGCAAGGGCCTTTTCCCTGGCCAGGCGATGGACATATGCCTTCGGTAATTCGTTGGGCTGCGGGGTTTCGTCAATATCAGCGGCCATGGCACGAAAGGGCAGGCCGATTCCTTTGAGAAAGTTGATTCGTCTTGGCGATGCCGAGGCCAGGATGATTTCTGTTTTGGCTTGAAACAGGGCTGGATTCATGATTGTTGCTGCCTGAATGGAAAAGTATGCCGGTCATAATAAACGGTTTCCAGGAACAGTCCGCGAGCCGGCGCGGTCGGGCCAGCCTGCTTCCGGTCCCGGCTGGTGAGGATTGCTGCAAACCGCGCCGGGCTGATGGTGCCGCGTCCGGCCAGGATCAGGGTGCCGACCAGATTGCGGACCATGTGCCGGAGAAAACCATCACCCGTGAAGAAAAAAGAATACCTGGCCTGCGCTGTTTTTTTTAACCTGGCATCATAAATGGTTCGGACCGCGCCGCGTCCCCTGGCTGCTGGATCGCGGGAGCCCACAGCCTCGAAACTGGAAAAATCATGGGTACCGATCAGGTGCTGCAGGGAGGCATTGATAGCCCGCTGGTCCAGTTGACCGGGGAAATGCGCCTCATACAGCCTTGTTGTCGGTTCTTGTACCGGGCCGGTGCAGCAATCATATCGATAGGTTTTGCCCAGGGCGTCAAAGCGGCTGTGAAAGCTCGGGTGCGCCTCGGCGGCGTCCAGAATCCTGATGTCTGCCGGTATAAGACTGTTGACTCCCTTGACAAAGGCACGCAGTGGATGGGTAACCGTGGTTTGAAAATGGGCCACCATGCCAAGGGCATGGACCCCTGCGTCTGTCCGGCCCGCGCCGTGCAGGGTTACCCCATGGCCGCAGATACGGGAGAGTCCCTGTTCAAGGGTTGCCTGGACAGTTGGTGCATGGCTCTGTCGTTGCCATCCCTTGTAGGCAGTACCGTCAAAACCGATCAGCAGGCGGATACAGCGGCTCATTACGCATCAGCTTTTTCAGGGGAAAAAGGGCGCTCCCATAAGACCGGTTGTCTCCGCAAAATCCATCATCAGATTCATGTTCTGCACGGCCTGGCCTGCCGCTCCCTTGGCGATATTGTCAATGGCGGCCAGGACAATGATCCGGCCGGTCCGTTCATCAAGCTGAATGCCGATGTCACAGCAGTTGCTGCCCCGGACATGCTGGGTGGCCGGCACCTCTCCGGGACCGCAGAGCCGGACAAAGGGTTCGCTGTCATATTGGTTGATATACAGGTTGCGGATTGCATCCAGGGAGGTTTCCCCATTCAGCTCTGCATACATGGTGCTGAGGATGCCACGGGAGATGGGCAGCAGGTGCGGGGTAAAGGAGATAGTGATGTCCTGGCCGGCAAGTTTGCCGAGCTCCTGTTCCATTTCCGGGATGTGCCGGTGGGTGCCGCCGACCTTGTAGGCCCGGAAGCCATCGGTGACCTCGCAGAACAGGGTAGCGACACTTGCCGAGCGTCCTGCCCCGGAGGTTCCTGACTTGGAATCAATGATCAGGGTTTCCGGTTTGATGATCCTGTTTTTGAGAAGCGGGGCCAGGCCAAGGGTAACCGAGGTGGGGTAGCAACCTGGGTTGGCAACAAGATCCGTATTCCTGATACTGTCCCTGTACAGTTCTGGCAGACCATAGACAGCTCTTTCCAGAAGTTCAGGGCAGGAGTGTGGCTGATACCACTGTTCATAGACCCTGGCATCATGGATTCGGAAATCAGCACTGAGATCGACAACTTTTTTGCCGGCATCGAGCAGCGCCGGAACGATCTCCATGGCGGTTTTATGGGGGACTGCCGTAAAGAAAAAGTCGGCCTTTTCCAGCAGTGTTTTCGGGTCCGGATTTTCACAGATCAGGTCCACCCGTTTGCGAAGACTGGGAAAGACCGTGGAAAGAGGTTTGCCTGCGTATTGGCGAGAGGTGGCAACTGTCAGTTCACAGTCGGGATGAGTAGAAAGAATTCTGGCCAGTTCAACGCCGGTATAGCCGGAGGCGCCGATAATTCCAACACGCAGCATGATCTATTCCTCTGAAAAGTTTGAAAAGGGAAGAGAAGAGACAAAAAATTTGCAATAAAAAAGGAGAATAACGAACCTGGTCGTTATTCTCCTGAACAATGCAGAAGCAGAAAAAAATGTTCTGACTGTGGTTCGTGGCCTCTCCAGATTAACGTTTGGAGAATTGGAAACGGGCACGGGCACCGCGCTGGCCATATTTTTTCCGCTCTTTTTCGCGTGGATCACGGGTCAAAAGTCCTGCTTTCTTCAACGGCATGCGCAGTTCCGGATCCATTTCCTGCAGGGCCTTGGATATGCCGTGTACCAGCGCATCCACCTGCGCGGATTTTCCACCGCCCTTAAGCGTGGCCGTGATATCAAATTTCTGCTCGGCCTCAATCACGGCAAAGGGCCGATTCAGTCTGGTTTGAAAGAAAATGCCGCCAAAGTACTCCTCGGCATCCTGCTTGTTGACATTCACCTTACCGCTGCCTGGAGTCAACCAGACCCGGGCGACCGCACTTTTTCTCTTTCCTGTAGCGTAATAGCTATCCTGCGCCATGATGATCAAACTCCGTTAGATGTCCAGTTGTTCAGGCTGCTGGGCCCGATGGGGATGTTCCTCGCCAGCATATACTTTCAGCTTCTTTAACTGGGCGCGGCCAAGTTTATTCTTGGGCAACATGCCCTTGACAGCCTTACGAATCAGCTCCTCGGGATCTTTCTCCCGCATTTCCCGGGCAGTTCTGGATTTGATGCCGCCCATATAGCCGGTATGATGGTAGTAGGTTTTCTGATCCCACTTGTTACCAGTCAGATGAACCTTGTCCGCGTTGATAACAATGATGAAATCACCATTATCCTGAAAATTACAAAAGGTGGGTTTATGTTTACCGCGCAGATAACGGGCAATTTCCGTGGCAATTCGTCCCAGGACCTTGCCATCGGCATCAACCACATACCATTTGCGATCTATTTCATTGACCGGTGTATAATAGGTTTTCATGTTCTGGCCTCAAAGTCATGTGAAACTTTGGAGAAAAATAAAAAAGAAAAAGGTCCGAACCAGGTCCGAACCTTGAAGTTTCTATGGAGCGGGAAACGAGATTCGAACTCGCGACTTCAACCTTGGCAAGGTTGCACTCTACCACTGAGTTATTCCCGCTCATTGCGTTGCAAGTGCTTAATCACAAACAGCCGAAGACTATACTCGTTGAGTCCGTCAGGTGTCAATAGAAAATTAGCCTCTGAAACGGAAAAAATCAATACATTTTTCCCCGTGCAGGAAGGGCAATCGGTCTTCCAGGTTCTCCGATGGCGCGGGAATACCTGTTTTTCTGGAAAGAGCAGGGGGAAAGAAGCCGTGCCGGGCATGGAACTGTTGCGAATTGTTTTGAAGAAGAATACTATTTGGTTCAAAATGAGTTATATATCATCATCTGTCAGGAAGCGAAATGCATAATGAAAATGGAGCGCAAGGGGGACAATGTGTCTGGACAATCGCGTTTGGCAACCGTGGCCCGTACAACCAGTGAAACCGATATTGCAGTGGAGTTGAATCTTGACGGTGCGGGAAGCATTGAGGTGCAAACCGGGGTGGGGTTCCTTGATCACATGCTGACCCTTTTTGGCGTGCATGGTTTTTTTGATCTCAAGATTCAGGCCAGCGGTGATACCCATATCGATGATCATCATACCGTGGAGGATGTCGGGATCTGTCTCGGCCAGGCCCTGAATCAGGCCCTTGGCGACCGGAGCGGCATCTGCCGTTATGGCACATCCTTTGTCCCCATGGATGAGACCCTGGTTCGGGTCAGTCTGGATTTGTCCAATCGCCCCTATCTCCATTATGAGGCGGCCACGCCGGACCAGAAAGTGGGCAGCTTTGACACGGCCCTGGCCAAGGAGTTCATGCGTGCCCTGGCCCAGCATGGCGGCATGACTCTGCATGTGGACCTGCTGCACGGTGAAAACTCCCATCATATCATAGAGGCGGTCTTCAAGGCCACGGCCAGGGCGCTTGCAGCTGCCGCCGCCCGACGCGATGGTTTGCAGGGGCAGCTTTCCTCCAAGGGAATGCTGTAAGTGGGCAGCAAGATTGTGTGGTGTACGGTATGGAGCATGGGAAATAAAGAATTAAAGAATTTTATTGAGATCGGCATGCCGGTCTTGTTCAAAAAAAGAGGGGACGCACATGAAGACTACAAATAGCCTGTGGACAGGCTTGGCCGTCTGTATACTGTTTCTCGGTGTTCTGTCTGGATGCAGTGACAAAAAAAATGCAGATATACAGGTGAAAAATCCCGATGTCTCCCTTACCTGCATAGGGGTGTTGCCGGTCCGGGTCGTTGTGAACACGAAGAAGAATACCAACTTTAACAAGGCGAGCGGGCTCAACGACGGCGCCCTGGTCCTAGCTGGTCAGCTTGAAAAGATGTTTATGGCCAATGACAAGATCAGGTTTATTTCACCAGGCCAGCTGAACAGCCTGGAAAGCGATGGCGCGGGCGATCTGTTGAGCAGGGCAAAAAAGGCGGGCAGTTTTGTCAGCTGTAATGGGGTTCTTGAGGTCACTCTCCTGCGCTATCGCCAGCGGGTTGGGGGGAAATATACTGCCGAGACACCGGCATCGGTCTCTTTTACCTATCAGCTCCTCGAGGTCAACAGTGGCCAGGTTCTGTGCCGGGGTCGATTTGATGAAACCCAGGAATCGGTCATGGAAAATCTGTTCAACTTCAGCAGTGCCCGCAAGCGGGGCTTTACCTGGGTCACCGCCGAAGAATTACTGCGCGAGGGGTTGCAGTCCAAGTTGTCTGAATGCCCATATCTCCACTGAAAAAAAAGAGGGACCCGGCACGGGTGGACATCCCCGCACGGCTCCGGCGGAAGATCGGCCATGCCATGGCCGATTATCAGATGCTGGCCGATGGTGACCAGGTGCTGGTGGCGGTGTCCGGCGGCATTGATTCCCTGGTGCTGACCAGGGTGCTGCTTCTCTGGCAGCGCCGGGCGCCCATCCGTTATACACTTCGCTGTGTGCATGTGGACATGGAACCGGGGCCTGACGGAGCGCCAGGGTTCGTTGCCAGGCAGGTGCGGACCAGTCTTGCGCACATGGGCGCGCAGTGTGATATACTTCCGGCGTACTGGCGGATCGAAGAACATGCCGGGAACGCGGCGGAAAACAAGGACTTTTGCTTTCACTGCGCGCGCAACCGGCGTACCCTGCTCTTTGCGCATGCCCGGCAACAGGGATTTTCCCTGCTGGCCCTGGGCCACCACCGTGATGATATTGTTGAAACCTTTATGCTTAATCTGACCAGGGGAGGCAATCTGAGCACCATGCTGCCCCGCCAGGATCTCTTTTCCGGCCGCCTTGCCCTTGTGCGGCCACTTGCCTACCTCAGTAAAAACGAGGTCAAATCCCTGGGCCAGCGCTTTGGGCTCAGCCCGGTCAATCCCCAGTGCCCCCTGTCCGAGCAGACCAGCCGCCGCCAGGTCCAGAAGGCCATTGACGCCCTGGAAGCCCATTTGCCCGATGCCAGGGCAACCATGTTTTCTGCGCTTGCCAATCTTCGTCCGGACTATCTCCTTGATGCCAGATACAGGAGGCCATATGCAGACAGGGCTTGACTGTCTGGTTTGTTTTGTCCGTCAGGCCCTGGCCGCGGCCAGACGCAGCACAACTGATCAGGAGGTGCAGCGTGACGTGGTGGTCCAGGCCGGCGCCCTGCTTGGCCAGGTCGACATGGAGCTGACCCCGCCGGAAAATGCGGTTGCTCTGTACCGGATGATTACTAGAACAACCGGCAAGGCTGACCCCTTTGCCGGGATCAAGGACAAGAGCAACAGGTTTGCCCTGTCCATTCTGGACGAGCTTGCAGAGCAGATCAGGACGGCGGAAGACCGGCTCCGGGCCGCGCTCCATTTTGCGGTCTGCGCCAATATCATCGATTACGCGGCTCAACACAGTTTTGACGCGGCCCGCTCCATGCAGGAGTGCGGCCGGCAGCATTTTCTGGTTGATGACTATGACCTGCTGCGCGCGAGGATCAACAGGAAGCCGCACTGCAATGTGCTGTACCTGGCGGATAACTGTGGCGAAATCGCAGTGGATGGTCTGGCGATCCAGGAACTGCAGCGCCTGGGCTGTCAGGTGACTTTGGCCGTGCGCGGCAGGCCCATCATCAACGACGCCACCCGGGAAGATGCTCTGTTCTGCGGCCTGGATGCGATCTGCCCGATCATCGACAATGGTTGTGACTGTCCGGGCACGCCCCTTGCTGCCTGCAGTGACGAGCTTGTTGACCATTTTTGGGCCGCGGATATCATCATCAGCAAGGGCATGGGCAATTTCGAGACCCTGTCCGAGGTCCGCGCGCCCCTGTTTTTCCTCTTTACAGTAAAATGTGTCCGGGTGGCAGCATATCTGAACGAAAAATTTCAGGACGCGGACCTGGCCTTTACCGGTGCAGGTGAAATGGTGTGCATGCGGCAGAAACTTCAAGAGATGTGAAAGAACAATGAACACATTGACCATTCGGCAGATACTGGCCAACCCGCCCCTTGACCAGGAGCTTGTTGTTCATGGCTGGGTCCGGACCAGAAGGGATTCGGGCGGTCTCTCCTTTATCGAGCTGACAGACGGTTCCTGCCTGACCGGCCTGCAGGTGGTGGCCGAGGCCGATTTGGATGGATATAATGAGGTTGTCAAACAGTTGAGCACGGGGTGTAGTGTGCAGGTGACCGGCGTACTGGTGCCATCGCCGGCCAAGGGACAGGAGGTGGAGCTGCGGGCCAGAAGCATCGAACTGCTTGGCCGGGCCGATCCTGACACCTATCCGCTGCAGAAAAAGCGGCACAGTTTTGAATTTTTGCGTTCCATCAGTCATCTCCGGCCGCGGACCAATGCCCTGGGCGCAGTGGCCCGGGTGCGCAGCGGGCTGGCCTTTGCCATCCACTCTTTTCTGACCGAGCGGGATTTTTTTCAGGTCCACACACCCATTATTACCACCTCGGACTGCGAGGGAGCAGGCGAGATGTTTACGGTCACGGCTCTTGAGCCGCATCAGTTGACCGGGGCCAACCCCTTTGCCCGTGATTTTTTTCATCGCCGGGCCGGCCTGACCGTGAGCGGCCAGCTCCAGGCAGAGGTCTATGCCCAGGCCCTGGGCCGGGTCTACACCTTTGGCCCCACCTTCCGCGCCGAAAATTCCAACACCAGCCGGCACCTGGCCGAATTCTGGATGCTGGAGCCGGAAATGGCCTTTTGTGACCTTGAGTGCAACATGGCACTGGCCGAGGAGTTGATCAGAACCGTTATAGACCAGGTTATGGAGCAGCACAGTGATGACCTGGCCCTGTTTGACCGGTTTGTCAGCAAGGGACTTTTAAAGAGGCTGACCCTGGTCTGCGAGCAGGATTTTATCCATATGACCTATACCGAGGCCATTGCCCTGTTGGAAAGGGCTGTCGAATCCGGCCGCGCCGCCTTTGAATATCCGGTTGCCTGGGGCATGGACCTGCAGGCCGAGCATGAACGCTTTCTCTGTGAGGAAGAGGCGGGCCGTCCGGTGATCGTGACTAACTATCCACGCGGAATCAAGCCGTTTTACATGCGCCTTGATGAGGATGAGCAAACCGTGGCCGCCATGGATATCCTGGTGCCGGGCATTGGTGAGCTGGT
>Ga0256843_1003625_pt1 | contig 10653 bp, 11 predicted proteins | sample AlvinellametaG_FD_191572 | JGI IMG/M metagenome (GOLD analysis project Ga0256843, IMG submission 191572) | Pompeii worm associated microbial communities from hydrothermal vent at the East Pacific Rise, Pacific Ocean - Alvinella | ecosystem: Host-associated > Annelida > Integument > Unclassified ... | reverse complement strand
TCTGTTTTTTACGGCTATTAATGTTAGCTTGGCTTCTGTTTGAGGGCTTATTATCTCAAACCTTATGCCTGTTTTTTTATAAATTTTTTCTATAACCTCTTTAGCATTTTTTGCTACTCTTAAAGCTTGGGTTGTTACTGCTTTAACTTTGGCATCTTTAAAGTTTAGTTGCTCTTTTGCCTCATTTATTGCATTAACTATTCTATTTACTGCTTCATTTGATACTATGCCACTATCTACTAACCCTTCTGCTGTTCTAACATTTCTTAAAAAACTTCCAAGCTCTTTTTTGCTATTACAATCATACTTAACAATAGTTAAACTATTAGAGCCAAGGTCTATTGCTAAGATTCTCATTAATGCTCTTCTTTAAAACTATATCCATTATCTTTTAAAAGTTTTCTAATCTCTGCTTGATGCTCTTTGCCTTTAGTCTCTAGCGCTACGCTTACATGTGCATCACCAAACTCTAAATCTGTTGATGTTCTATCATATCCAATTTGAACAATATTTGCTTCTACCTCGCGCATTAAGTGTGAGAAGCTCTCTAATGCACCCGGTTTATCTATCAAAGTTACAACTAACTTCATTTTACGGTAAGTTTTAGTAAGACCTTTCTCTATAATTAAATTTAGCATTGTAACATCTATATTTCCACCACTTAACAGTATACAAACTTTACTATTTGGCTCTAAATTTAATTTATTATGCATTAGGGCAGCTACGCCAACAGCTCCGGCACCTTCTACTAATAGTTTTTGGCGCTCTAGTAAAAATAAAATTGCACTTGCAATCTCATCATCGCAAACTGTTATAACCTCATCTACATATTTTAATATATACTCTAGTGTCATTGGTGAAGCATTTTTAACTGCAATCCCATCTGCAATAGTTCTTACACTATTTGTACTAACTGCCTCTTTTTTTATAAAAGATTTTGCCATTGCTGGAGCTCCTGCCGCTGCTACTCCAATAATTTTAATATTTGGGTTTAAAACTCTAGCAACAGTAGCAATCCCACTAATTAAACCTCCTCCACCAATAGGTACAATTATCGCATCTAAATCATCAATATCTTTAAAAATTTCTAAATAGATAGTTCCTTGCCCAGCTATTACACTCTCATCTGCAAATGGATGAACAAAATCTAAATTATTCTCTTTAGCATATTTTATAGAGTGCTCATACGCTTCATCATAATTGCTACCTTTAAGTACAACCTTTGCACCAAAACTCTCAACACCTTGAATTTTATTAAGAGGAGTTGATTCTGGCATAAAAATAGTTGCTTCTATATTAAAATGATGCGCACTCATAGCAACACCTTGCGCGTGATTTCCAGCACTTGCGGCAACTACACCTTTTGTGCCACCACCCTCCATTAGGGTTGCTATTTTATTAAATGCACCTCTAAGTTTAAAAGAGCCTGTAACTTGCAGATTATCTTTCTTTAAAAAGATCTCTTGATTATACTTTTTACTTAAAATTGGAGCATATGCTAGTGGCGTTTTATGTGCTACCTTATCTAGCCTTTTGGCAGCTTTTTTTACATCTTCGAGGTTAATCATACATTTTCCTTAGATTCTTATGATAAAATTTAACCAAATTATACCACTAAAAAGGATAAATTATGCAATGTGAAATGCCAACAGTTAATTCAAATCCCCAAGAAGTTAAAGAAATATTACAAAAATATAAAAATATAGCCATTGTAGGAGCTTCTCCAAAGCCCGAGAAAGATAGTAATAAAGTTACAAAATATATGATAGAAGCTGGATATAATGTATTTCCTATCTACCCAAAAGAGGACGAAATTTTAGGGCAAAAAGTATATAGAAGTTTAGCAGAAATTCCACATAAAGTTGATATTGTAGTAGTATTTAGAAAACCAGCAGCTGTTATGCCAATAGCTAAAGCAACAATTAATAGAGGCGATGTAGATGTATTATGGACACAACTTGGAATTGTAAATAATGAAGCTGCAAAGATGGCTGAAAATGCAGGAATTAAAGTAGTACAAAATCTATGTATTAAAATCGAGCATAATCGATTACTTGGGTAAACCAAAAAAGGTTTACCAGCAAAGAACTATTCTTCTTCTACCCCATCTTAGCGCTCTTCTTTTATTAATACCCATATAGATATCTATATGATTATGAAGTCTTTTATTCATTTTGTCTCTTACAGTATAAAATCCTGGTAATCCAATAATTTTAACTTTTACTCCATTTGTTAAACCATACTTTTTAATTAAATCATGCGATACCGCAATAATCTTCATACCTGGTCTAATTCTATTATTCCAAGCTGCAAGAAACGGAGTATTATCTGTTTGATTTCTATGAGATGTATAAGCAGTTGCTACAACTCTAATTTTTTTAGTAAATCTTAAAGGTGGAACCTTTTTAAATTTAATATTTTTTGCGAAATCAAAGCTTCTGTTTTCTCTTTTTGCTAACTTTCTTGGTTTTAAGTATATCTTTTCACCAACTTTTATTTGACTACTTCTACTTAACCTGTTAATCTCTCTTATTCTTGTAATTGATACATTACTCTTTTTTGCAATTAAAGAGAGTGTATCACCCTTTTTAACTACATAATAATCTTTAGCTACTTTACTATTTATATTATTTTTTGCCACCTCTTTTTCTACTAATTTATTAGTAGAGATATTAGTAGGCAATTTTAGCTTTTGACCAATTTTTACTGTATTGGTTTTATCTAAAGCATTTAGAGATTTAAGAGTCTTTAAATCGATGTTAAACTTCTTTGCAATTTTAAGTAAGCTATCACCTTTTTTTATAGTATATAGCTTAAAGCTCTCTTTTTGAGCTTTTTTAGAGATATTCTCTCTTTTAACTTTTGCAATTTTTATTTTACTATCCTCTAAAATCTCTTTTTTTGCTTGTGCTAGATTTTTAGGAACACTTTTCTCTTTTAAAACTAAAGTTTTTTTATGCTCCTCTTTAGACTTAATAGCAACTACTTTCTCTTTTTGAGCTTTTTTGATACTTTCGCTTTTTTTAGGCACTTGTATCTTTAGCTCTTCTTTTTTTGCTATTACTTCCTTTTTACTCTTAGCCTCGCTCTTTTTTGTTATTTTAACTGCTACTCTCTTTTGAGGTTTAGGCGTTGTAGTTTTTGATACTTTAGCCTCTTTTGCTTTTAACTCTTTATAACTGCTTTTATCAACTGAAGGTTTCAAACCATACTCACCATTATAATTAGAACTATATCTTTTTAAAAGTGTATCTAAATAGCTCTTTGTTTTATGATTTCGTATTTTTTGAGTTTGAGAAGTTTTATAACTTGTATCATCTTCTTGTGAAGATTTTGGCACTTTAATAAATTTAATCTTATATGGATTACAACTCTTTTTGTAATCAAGACCTTTTTGGCAGTTAATATCTGCCGAACTAAATTCTGTAATCAAGCAGAGTGCAGCTATTGTGGATACACCCTGCCTTACCGAGTATTTACTACTCATTATCATTTAAATCTCCTTTTATGTTAAAAAAAGTTTAACATCTCTGGCATAATATCGTCTTTTTCAACAATTTTCAAGTGTATTATATCTTTTTTAAACAAATCGTTTATAATATCTGGTATTTTGACATCATATTTAGAAGAAATGTATTCTAAAGCCTCCTTATCAGAATTTGCTTTAAAACCCGACGCTTCGGCGATAGTTACACTAAATTTTGTCCATTCCGCTGTTGAATATGCTACAAAAGGTAACACTTTATCATTTTTTTCTAAAAAAGCTTTAATTGCTGTTGCAGTATGAGGGTCTAAAACATAATTTTTTGCCAAATATTTAGCAATTATCTCTTTTGCTTCTTCATCAGTAGAGCTAGTTGCTATAAAATCTTTTTGAATCTCTTTAAGTTCATCTTCATTTAATTCATAATAGCCTTTAGAGTTTAATGAATCCATAAATTCTTTAGTTCTAGCAGCCCCAAATTTATCAAAAAGAACCCTCTCTACATTAGAGCTTTTTAATATATCCATTGCTGGAGAATTTGTTTGAATTAGCTCTCTATCTCTTAAATCATACTTTCCACTATTTATAAAATCTGCTAAAATATCGTTTCTATTAGTAGATATAACTATCTTTTCTATTGGAACACCAGCTTTTTTAACATAATAAGCCCCCAAAGCATTTCCAAAATTTCCGCTTGGAACTATTAAGTTAATTTTATCCCCTAAAGCTATCTTTTTATCTCTAAGTAACTCTAAATAGCTATGAATATGATAGATTGTTTGGAATATTATACGACCAAAATTTACAGAGTTTGCAGCTGAGAGCTTAATATTTTTCTTATCTAGTGCCTCTTTAAACTCTTTTGAATTTAGTAAAGATTTCAGGGCATCTTGAGTATCATCAAAATTACCTTTAACCCCAATTACTTTTAAATTTGGTGCATCTTCTGTAACCATTTGTAGGCGCTGAACATCACTTGTTCCGCCATCTGGATAAAGACAGCAAACTTTGATATTATCTTTATTTTTAAATGTCTCTAGTGTTGCTGGTCCAGTATCGCCACTTGTTGCTGCCATTATTAGATAGTTTTCATCTCTACTTTTTGCTAAAGATGAGAGTATTACACCAAATGGTTGTAGAGCCATATCTTTAAAAGCTCTTGTTGGTCCATGATAAAGCTCACTAATATATAAATTATCCTCTACCTTTACAACGGGTACAGGATTTTTTGCATCATCAAAGTAATCATATCTATTTAGTGCTTCATCTATTAAACTATCTTCAATATCAATCTCAAAAGATTTAAGAACATCTTTTGCTAACTCTTTATAAGTTGAGTTTTTATGTTTTTTTAGAAACTCTAATCCAAAACTTGGCAAAGATTCTGGCACATACAAACCACCAAAACTTGCTGTTGGATTCAATATAGCTTCACTAAAATTAACCTCTTTTGGTTTAGTACCATCATTTCCTCTTGTTTCTATAAATTTCATATCCAATCCTAAAATTTAAAATTTGGGCGTAATTAAGTACACCTGCCCATAATATATCACATATTTTAATGAAATGGGTTTGCCTTAGATTTGTGCATAAATATATGAGGTACTAGCCATAGCTAATTTGAATATATTTATGTGCAAAGATGAGGCAAACTCATTTCACCCTCTGGGTGTTAAGAAAATGGCCCATTTGACTTAGTTAGATTTATTTACATTAGCTACGAGACTGTGAAAGAACTATAAATTTCGTGATTTTGGAACTTAGACTTCAGTCTAAGTATTCCATAAAATGGAATATAAAATATACGAGGCTAAAGCCATCGTTTCCAAAATATAAGTTCTTTCGCACTCTCTATAGCTAGTACTGCAAAAATCTGCCTTGCAACTACACCTTTTTCTTATCGTTAAAATATGTAATATATTATGGGCAGGTACTTAATACCCAATTACAATTCAATACAAGTACCAATTCCGCTACTTGTTAAAATCTCTAAAAGTAAAGAGTGCTCTAATCTGCCATCTATTATATGAGCCTTCTTTACTCCACCTCTAAGTGCTTCTATACAAGCATCTACCTTTGGAACCATTCCTCCAACTATTGTGCCATCTTTTTTTAGCTCTTCAGTTTTGCTAATAGTTAATGTATGTATTAGATTTTTATCTTTATCTAAAACACCCGGCGTATCTGTTAGAAATAGCACTTTTCTAGCATTTAGAGCAACTGCTATTTTACTTGCAGCTAAATCTGCATTTATATTAAAGCCTGGATGCCCCATACTAACACCACTCGCTATTGGCGCAATTACAGGAATAAAGCCATCATCTAATATATTATATACAATAGAAGCATCTATATCTTCTATTACTCCAGTATATCCAAACTTTTTACTATCTTTTGGGATAGCTTTTATAAAATCACCATCTTTTCCAGAGATACCAATAGCCTTAACATTTTGAGAGTTAAGTAAAGATACAATCTCTTTATTAACCTCTCCACTTAAAACCATCTCTGCTATTCTCATAATCTCTCTTGTAGTAACTCTTTGCCCATCTATAAATTTAGTATCTATATTTAGCTCACTTAAAAGGTTTGTAATACTCTTTCCGCCACCATGTACAACAACTGGTTTCATACCTACAATTTTAAGTAGTGAAATATCTTGAGCAAACTTAGCCTTTAGCTCATCGCTAGTTTGAGCTGAACCACCATATTTAATAACAATAATATCATCTCTAAATTTATTTATATAAGGCAAGGCATCTAAAAGAGTCTTTACTGTCTCTATCTTATTTTTCATAATACTCCTCTATTTTTTTAATTATATCTCTTTTAATATCTAATCTTAACTTCATTAACGATACATTTAAATTAAAATGCTCTAATTTTACCATATCTTTTTGTGTAGTTAAGATAGTTTTTGCTTTAACTTCTTGCATTTTTTCGAGAATTTTATCTTTTTTAAAAAAGGCGTGGTCTTTTAAAATATATTTACCTACAACACCACTTGGCAAATATTTATCTAATCTAGTAGCATTTGCAATAGCTGTAACTAAAAGCATTCTATCGCTTAAATTAATAAACTCAACCTCTCTTTTAAAATCAATATCCTCTTTTAATATAAGAGAGGCTCTCTTTTTTGCAAAACTAAACTCTCTAAATGGTCCAGATGGCAGAGTTAGAGTATTTGGTAACTCTTTTGGCTCAAGTAAAATATCAAACTTTTTTATACCTACTTTGCTAAAGGCATCATCTAATATAATTAAATCTGCCCCACTCTCTTTAGCTATATTAATAGCCTTAACTCTATCTTCGCTAACAATTACACTACATCTACACTCTTTAGCTACAAGCATAGCTTCATCGCCACTACTTTTAATACTACTTAAAATTGCACCATCTTTTTTTACCCAAACTAACCCTTTGCTATCTCTTCCATATCCTCTTGATATATAGAAAATATTACTCTTATACTTATTTGCAAAATGGTTAATTAGCTCTATTGCAAAAGGGGTTTTACCACTACCACCTACTGTTAAATTACCTATACTAACTATCTTAACTCCATAATCTTTTGGCTTAATAAAAATAGACTTAACTAACCCAACCAAACCATATATTAAAGAGATAGGTAGCAATAAAATAGCTACTATATAGTAATACCACTTTGGATTATAATATAGTTTTTCAAAAAAATCTATCATATATGAATAGAATCTACCTCTTTTATTGCTTTGCATACATACTCTGCATCTTCAATACTCATCTTACCATTACAAGGAATTGAGAGAATCTTTTGATATGCATTTAGAGCATTTGGAAAACTAAATACCTTTAGATTATACTTATTTTTATAATAAGTTGTAAAATTTAATGGTATATAGTGTAAGCCAACCTCTATGCCTCTACTCTTTAACTCTCTTGCAAATGCATCTCTATTTTTATCTATCTCTATAATAAAATAGCTATATAGATGAGAATCATCTTTTATAGGTAAAGTTACATGCTTTAGAGAATCTAACTCTCTATAATATATATCTACAATCTCTCTTTTTTTCTTTAATAGTTCAACTCTATCTTCAATTAATCTATCTAAAAGATAAGCACTTAGATTATCTAATCTATAATCACACCCTACTTCTATAATATCATACAAATAGCTTACATCTCTACTTGCCAAAACTAATCCATGCTCTCTAACTAACTTTGCTCTATTATAGATTTTTTCATCTCTAAAGCCAAGTACTGCACCTTTTAAGGTATTATCTAATTTATAGTTTAAAGAAAATAATGCAATATCTCCTAAAAACTCTACTCTATCTCCTAATATAGAGCTATCGGTAAAATCTTCTATTATTACAACTTTATACTCTTTTGCTAATGCTACAATATCTTTAATATCTTGTTGTAAGCCACTAAAATGAGATACTATAATAGCTCTTAACTTTTTACTGCTATTATCTTTTAAAGCCTTCTTTAAAGACTCTATATTCATATGATAACTCTTTGGCTCTATATCTACAAAAATTGGCTCACTATCAAAATGTCTTATAGATTCAGGGACATCAACATACGCATTAATTGGACAAATTACTTTATCTCCTCTTTTTAAATCTAAAGCACATAAAGAGAGATGAATAGCAGTTGATGGGTTATTAACACTTAGAGTATATTTAGCTTTTATCAATTTATTAAAACGACTTTCAATCTCTTCTACCGCATTACAAACTACCTTATTAAAATTATCACTATTTATCTCTTTTAATCTATTTGGATAAGTTGCCCTGTAAAATGGAACTCTATAATTCAAAATCTCTCCTAATCACACTTCTTTACACCAAGATTTATTAGTTCATCACAACTAAAACCTGCCTCCCTGCGACCTTGTATATTAAACTGCTCTGCCCTGCCCTTTAAATTATACTTATTTAAAATCTCTATATATCTATTTTGCGGATTAACTCCCTCTAAATCGCAAAGATACTTAAACCATCTATCGCCCTTTTTAACATGTTCTATCTCTTCAGTATAAATTATATCTAAAGAGTTAATTAAATCGTTAATTAATGGCTCTTTTTTATAATTATAAAGTTTTTTAACTATCTTTGGATTAACATCTAATCCACTCGCCTCAAAATATCTAGGAATTACAGCCATTCTCTCAATTACACTACTATTTGTCTTATATGCCATTTCAAAAAGCCCTTTATGCACAGGCAAATCGCCATACTTTGCATTAAGTCTTTCTAAAAGCTTAGATAACATCTTAAAGTGCCTTACTTCATCTTGCGCTACAATTAACCAATCTAGCTTATACTCTATTGGCATATTAGGAAATCTATATACTGCATCTATTGCTAAATCTATTGCACTAAATTCAATATGAGAAATTGAATGAATTAGAGCTAACTGTCCATCTCTTTTGCTAAAATCGCCTCTTTTTGGTAACTCTTTTGGAGGAACTATTTTAGCTATTTTACTATATGATGGCTCTTCTTGGACTTTTGGTATAAACTCCAAAAAAGTAACATCTTTAACTTTGCAATAATCTATTGCTCTATCTATTATAAGCTCTTTTGTGTTAATATCTGCACTAAATAGTGCAACTTCTAGTTCAGCATAAAAATCCATAAGGAGTATTATATCTAATGCATATAAAATTTAAGCCAATGGGAATGACCCAAACAAACTGTTATATATTAAGTGTAAATGGAAAAGATTTTATTATCGACCCAGGAATTGATGCAGCTCCTTGGGTTAAAGCTAATGTTAAAAACCCAATAGCTATACTAAATACTCACGGACACTTTGACCATGTTTGGAGTAATGCAGAGCTAAAAGAGGAACTAAAAATCCCAATCTACTGCCCAAGAGATGACGCCTTTATGCTACAAAATGACCCATTTGGATATGGAGTAGAACCATCTAAGGCAGATTTTAAAGTAAATCCAGATAGTAAAGTTAATATAGATGGCATTGAATTTACCTTTTGGCACTTTCCGGGGCATACACCGGGGTGTAGTGTAATAGAGTTTAAAGATATTTGGTTTAGCGGAGATTTCTTATTTAGAGATTCTATTGGTAGATGGGATTTTAAATACTCTAGTAAATCTGATATGCTAAATAGCCTTAAAAAAGTTAAAACTTTTAATAAAAAAGACAAAAGACTCCTACCGGGTCATGGAAAAGAGAGTACCCTATTTAGAGAGCTTAAACATATCGATTATTGGATAAATGTAGTGAAAAATTCATAAAGTTATATTTTTTAGTATTAATTAAACTTTTTTGTGCTATACTTGGATAATTCCCAAAAAATAAAGGATTTATTATGAGAAAAATAGCACTCTCTTCCTTAGTTGCATTTTTCACTTTAAGTAGTAATTTAAATGCAGCTGATCCTAGCTTATTTCCAAGTTCCGTCTCTTTTATGGGTGGTTATACTGTATCTTCTGAAGATAGCAGACTAAATAATAATCACTCATATAGTTTTAGATTTACACATAACGACTTTGGTATTGATAATTTTGGTATAGGAGCATTTCAATTAGCCCTAGATTACACCCCAGATATTAGTTATAAAGATAATAACCAAATAACAACAAGTATTAAATTTGGACCAAATATATTATGGTACTTAGATAATACTAGCGAAATTACTCCTTATATTTTATTAGGAGGGGGCATAGAACACCTAACCAATCCAACAGGTGGATTTAATACTCTAGGCTTCTATGCAAACGGAGGCGCTGGATTTGAATACCAACTAAGAAGTGATATCTCTTTTGTAGGCGAAGCAAAATACAGCTACTCAGACGAAAAAAGAAAAGGCACTACAATGAGCGCTGGATTAAAGTTTAGCTTTGGAGATTATTGATTTTTATGCCTAACTCTTTGGCATAAAAAAGAAGTTTAATCTTTTTTAGTATATTTAACTAACTTTAATTTAAATTATAATAAAATATTTCTATAAAAGCTAAGTAAAGGTTTAAGTTTTACTTAAGATTTTTGAAATATTTTTATATCCATTTAATGGTATTAAAAATATGCTATTTAACAATATAATGTTATTTAAGTTTATTTTAAGAAAAGTCTTAATAAATAACAAAGATTTAATGGATATATTTGCCATTACAAACAGACCCGATTTCAAGGGGATTGAGACCTTAACTTAA
>Ga0256843_1003624_pt1 | contig 10654 bp, 8 predicted proteins | sample AlvinellametaG_FD_191572 | JGI IMG/M metagenome (GOLD analysis project Ga0256843, IMG submission 191572) | Pompeii worm associated microbial communities from hydrothermal vent at the East Pacific Rise, Pacific Ocean - Alvinella | ecosystem: Host-associated > Annelida > Integument > Unclassified ... | reverse complement strand
GCAGTCTTTCATAAAAAATATATCTTCAAATATTGACTCACTAAAACATAAATTCTGATTACTAAAATCACACTCATAAAAACTCACCTCTGATTTTTGTGTCTTTGATAGTAAAATAGTCTTTTTAAATTGACACTGCTTAAAACTAATAGGGTGTGTTCTATTATATCTTTCAAAATTTGCTACATCTAAAAATACACAATTTTCAAAAGTAATATCCAATTTATTAAAAATTTGATTTACCTCTGGCCTTGATTCTTCATGAGGATTGTCAAATATTTTATATGAAAAAAAGTTTGTACCCATTTCATCTTCATTACCTCCATAATAATCATATTCCAGGTCTTGTTCAAACTTTGGAAAGATTATCTTTTCATATGTATGACTTAATTCTGGATCAAACCCACTCAAATAATTTTCATAAATATTGTCTAGCTCTGACTTAACATATCTCCAAAAAGCCTGTATTTTACTAGTTTTCCACTCCTTCTCATGAGAATCATTGATACTATACCAACTATTTTGATCAGTTTTCTCACAGTGTAAAATACACTTATTCTGTTCTTTATCAAAGTATGGTTCTTCAAATAAATTGTGACATACTGAACAAGTATACTTTTTATCTTCCATAATCAACTCTCATAAAATTTCTCAACAAATGAAATGATTTTATCCAGTACCCTTGGAACTATTTTTCTTCTCTCTAAGAGTTTTGGTTTGACCTGTAAAGTTTTTACTATATCATCATTGAGAGGTTTTCTCTCATCATAAAGGTAAGTATCAATAACATTTTTCATTTCATCTTTATTAAGATTTTCTTCTTCACAAAGAGAGTCAAATGCCTTTACTCTCTCTTTATTCCAAAACTTCTCAAACTCAGCTTCCACTGACTCACTATCTGCAATATTCATAAGATTTTCATTGATAAACTTCTCAATTAGCTCTTTTTTACTTCTTAGCTTTGTATTGCTATTCATAATATTTGAAATTTGCTCTTTTTGCTTCTCTTTATCTGAACCTTTCGCATCTTTGTATCTTGCTAACAACTTTAAAATATAGGCTACATTTATTTCATCTTTATGTATAAGCTCCAATTCAAAGTCCACATCTTCAAGAATGGAGACTTTTTCACTGCCTACACCTCTTTCATTTTTCACTTTCTCATATAAGTCAAGATACTTGCTCTTATAATCTTCATATTGCTGTTCAGTCATTGAAAGATCATTAAAGCTAAAATCACTAAATGAAACTAATATATTTTTGAGTCTCATTAACTCCCTAAAAGCTTTGATAAAAAGTAATATATCTTCTTCACTGATAAGACTATCAACATGGTTAACACTTGGAGCTATTTTTAAAAGTTCTACAAAGGCTTCATTGAACTTCTTCACATACTCTTCATAAGGCTTCATAAGAATGATTTCTTTTGCATCCTTGTTTGAGAAAAGTGCTATTGCATCATCTGTATTTTTCTTCAAGTTTCTAAAACAGACTATATTTCCCTGTGATTTTTGCTCATTGAGGATTCTGTTAGTTCTTGAAAAAGCTTGTATAAGACCATGATATTTGAGGTTTTTATCAACATAAAGAGTATTTAGCCTTGGACTATCAAAGCCAGTAAGAAACATATTTACAACCAGTAAAATATCTATCTCTTTTTGCTTTACTCTTTTAGATATGTCATTATAGTAGTTGTAATAACTTTGAGAATCTTTTGTACTGAACTTTGAATCGAACATAGCATTATAATCTTCTATAAATTCATCTAGTTTTTCTCTACTATGTTGGTTGATATGCTCTTCATCTATATGAGCACCATCAGCCTCCTCTATATCTATAATACCATCTGCATCTTTATCATCTTCATTGGCACTATATGAAAAAATAGTGGCTATTTTTAGGTTATGCTTTTTCTTCTTAAACAATTCATAGTATCTAATCAACATTTCAACACTACCCACACACATCATGGCTGTAAACTCTTGTGAATGAGTTTTTCTTGCATGGTTAGCTAAAATGTAATCAGTTATTTTATCTATCCTCTCTTCACTCTCTAAAAGCTCTTTTGTATCAATACTCTCTACTTCAATATCAATATTGGTAGCACCCTCTTTTTCTTTATATTTTCCAATGTATTCAATGGAAAATTTAAGAACATTTTCATCACTAATAGCATCTGTAATGACATACTTATGAAGTGATTTATCAAATAACTCAGCGGTAGTTCTTTTGCCATATTGATTGCCAACAGCATTTTCAGCAAATATAGGTGTACCAGTAAAACCAATCATCTGATTTTTCTCAAAAAATTTATTGATTTTTAGGTGTGTTTCTCCAAACTGGCTTCTATGACACTCATCAAATATAAAGACAATATGCTTGTCTTTAAGCCTTTCCATTTGTGATAAATGCTTCTTCTTACTAATGGCAGTATTTAACTTTTGAATAGTAGTGACTATAAGCTTAGTCTCATCAGTAAACTGTTTCACCAGTGCTTTTGTGTTATCTGTTCCATCCACAGAGCCATCACTAAAACTATTAAATTCTTTTGTTGTTTGATAGTCTAAATCTTTTCTATCTACTACAAATACAACTTTATGTACATGAGGCAATTTCATAAGTATTTGAGCTGTTTTAAATGAGGTAAGAGTCTTTCCACTTCCTGTTGTGTGCCAAATATAACCATTTTTATTTGAGTTTTCCACTCTATCAATAATAGCTTCTGTTGCATGGTATTGGTAAGGTCTTAACACCATAAGTATTTTTGGTACTTCTGCTAAAACTATATACTTGCATATCATTTTAGAGATATGGCAAGGCTCTAAGAAAACCTTTGTAAACTCTTCTAAGTTAGTTATATTCTTGTTCTCCTTATCAGCCCAAAAGAAAGTTTGTTTAAAAGATTGCTTTCTGTTGTTGGCATAGTATTTTGTATTAACACCATTAGAGATTACAAAGAGCTGTATATAGTTAAACAGAGCACTATTTGAGCTAAAAGAGTGTCTTTGATATCTATTAATCTGATTAAAGGCTTCTTTGAGTTCTACACCCCTTCTTTTAAGCTCTATCTGTACAAGAGGAAGCCCATTAATGAGAAGAGTGACATCATATCTATTTTTATACTTACCCTCAATGGTAACTTGGTGAGTTACTTGAAAAAGGTTTTTACACCAATGCTCACTATCTAAAAACTCTATATATTTTGTACTACCATCATCCATTGGTAAGACAAATTTATCTCTAAGGATTTTTGCCTTTTCAAAGACATTACCTTTGTTCAAGTGGTTAAGTACTCTTTTAAACTCACTCTCACTAAAAGTGATTTTATTGTGTTTTTCAAGTTGTCTTTTTAGATTAGCAATTAGCTCTTCTTCTGTACTTACATTGACTTTTTCATAGTTGAGTGAAACCAGTTGCTTTATTAAATTCTCTTCTAAAATTGCTTCACTTTGAACACTCATAATTTATTTTCCATCTCTTTGGCTGATATGTTCTTTGGTTTCATCTGGAATAATATCATCATAAAGTTCATCCATTTCTTTTGGCTTTGTAATCATATCTTCTGCTATTAAATTAATAATTTTAAAAAGTTTTAATGCTATATCCCTATTATCATCAAGGTCAATGACACCTGGATGAACAGCATTATTTCCTACTACTCTAACAAAATCCAAAGCTTTTTGCATTTTAGGATTTAAGCCTTGTGATACTAGTGCTTTAATATCATTATTTATATTTTTACCATCTTGTCCAAGCTGAAGTAACAGTTTTTGTAGTGCCAATCTAAGTATAGCTGTTGCCCCTTTTGGAGAATCTTGAAATATCTTTGCAGCCTCATAATAAAGATCTTGAATTTCTTGTTCCATATCACTATTAGGACTCTCAATATTTAATTGTCTAGGATAGACTATTTCTTTATCAACCCATAATGTAAATTGATTACAGGCTTGACATTTAGAAAGTGCTAATGAATGAGGTAAATAGTAAGCAATGTCTTGTGGAAACTGATCTTTCATATAATATAAAAATTGTTGAATTGTTTCTTGTTGAGAATTTCTAATTTGTCCTCTATAATCTAAAAAATGATGTTGACATAAACTTATCACTGTTTCAGATAAATTTTGACCTGAAAACCAATCTTGCTTAGCTAAAACATCACAATGAGGACATACAAATTTTTTACTACCATACTTTAATTCAGTTGACATTTTAATCCTTTACACAAACATCTGCTGCAACAGTGCCTTTTTGAATTGTTTAACTTGATTTAACTGCTCACTTGTTTGGTCAATCTTTTTATCAATAGAACTTAAAAATGAAGCTATTTTTTGTTGTTCTTTCATTGAAGGAAGAGGTAAGTATATTTCTGAAAAATATTTATAACTAATCATTTTACCATCCCTTATGCCTTCAAGTTTAGAATTCAACTGTTGAATATATTGATATGTTTTAAAATAATATTTGAAAAAACTATTATCTACTTCAATAAAAGCTCTAAGAATAATATATGCTGGGCTACAAATACCTTTATAGTTAGAGTATTCAATACCCCCTTGAAATGACCTCAAACTAATAATAAAATCACCAACTTCTACAACTTTATATGAACTAATACTCTTTTCATTAACAGAAATCTTATAATTAATCATTTCCCTTGGTATTGCCCCGAATTCTTGTGAAATAGCTAAAATAGGTAAATTTGAATTATGCTTTTTATTAGTAATAGTTTTAAAAATAGCACTTCCTTGTTTATATTCCCAATCAGGATAAGAGTTTCCATTATCATCCTTAAATCTAATCTCCTGTGAAAAGATTTTTTGCATAACCCCTTTTTTATACTCTTGTAACAACTCCTCTTTTTTTGTAAGTTGTTCTATCTTTGTATCTACTGCTGTTAAAAAGGAAGCTATTTTTTGTTGTTCAATTTCACTTGGTAAATTTAATTTTAAAGTTTTAAGCTGACTAGAATACAAATGAACAACTGAAATCCCTTGTGATAGTCTAGCAATATCTAATTTCTTACTACTATTAAGATAGTATGATAAAAAAACACCATTTTCTTTACTCTTAATAATATTAATATCTCCACCGATAGCTACATTGTCTTTTAAGATACAAGAAGCTGTGGCAATATCAATTTGTGTTTCGCCTGAGGCGGGGATAACTACATCATTGTACTCACTTAGTACTAAATCTTTCTTTTCTAGATTAGTTCTAGATTTTATATTTGTAACTACTTCCTTATAATGAGTATATAATTCTCCATATCGTATACACTCTCTCTCACCATCCATAGATATATCTACTTTTGAAATACCTTTACCCTTAGAAAAAGTAGCAATATTAGCAAGTTTTTTTTCTTCCCACTCTCCACTAAACTCAGAAAATCTCAACTTAGGAATTTTTTCTATCTTACTCATAAAAAGTCCTAAAATGGTGTAGATATACCAAGTTCTTTACAGAACTTAGCTATCTCACTATCAGTAGTTTTTATATCAACATCAAGAGCTTGTAACTCACTTGCTACCTTGTCTAAATCAACAAGCTCTTCTTCTTCAAAAGTATCTACATACCTTGGTATATTCAAGTTATAGTCATTATCTTTTATCTCTTGAAGAGTTGCTAAATGAGAGTACTTCTCTATCTCTTTTCTCTCCTTAAAAGTAGAGATTATCTTCTCTATATTTTTATCACTCAAATAGTTCTGATTTTTTGCTTTTTCAAACTCATTACTTGCATCTATAAAAAGAACATTGTCACTATCTTCCCTACATTTTTTAAATACTAAGATACAAGTAGGAATTGAAGTACCATAGAAGATATTTGCAGGAAGCCCAATAACTGCATCAAGATAGTTTCTATCTTCTATAAGATACTTTCTTATATGCCCCTCAGTTGCACCCCTAAAAAGCACTCCATGAGGCAGTACAATAGCCATAGTTCCATTTTCATCTAGATGATAAATCATATGTTGAACAAATGCAAAATCTGCTTTTGATTTAGGTGCTAATTTTCCATATTGAGAAAATCTATCATCACTCATATGTAGTGGATTGGCTGACCAGTGGGCAGAGAATGGAGGGTTTGCAACTATTGCTTCAAACCTTTTATCCATATGCTGAGGATTTTCAAGAGTATCCTCTTGCTTGATATCAAACTTTCTATAATGCACATCATGCATAATCATATTCATTCTTGCCAAGTTGTAAGTAGTTCTATTTAACTCCTGCCCATAAAATGCAGATACATCCTCAACCTCTTTTGCTACCCTTAAAAGAAGTGAACCACTCCCACAGGTAGGATCATAAACAGATTTAAGTTTAGTTTTTTTATTGGTAACAATTTTTGCTAAGATTTTAGATACTTGCTGAGGAGTATAAAACTCTCCTGCTTTTTTCCCTGCTCCTGCTGCAAACTTTGAGATAAGATACTCATAAGCATCTCCAAGCACATCTCTGTCATGGTTTTTGAGTTCAAAGTTTATATTATCAAGATGAGCTAAAACTTTTGATATAAGAGTATTCTTTGCCTCTTCTGTTTTACCAAGTTTTGTACTTGTTAAGTCAAGGTCTTCAAAGAGATGCTCAAAATCATCTTCACTCTCATGCCCCATTGTACTTTGTTCAATACTTCTAAGTATTTGAGTTAAATCTTCTAAAATAAAGTTGTTATTTTCTTGATTACCCCTTTTAGCTACTGCACTAAACAGTTCAGAGGGTTTTAAAAAATATCCAAGTTTTTCAATAGCTTCTTCTTTAATAGCTTCCAAATACTCTTTACCTTGTTCAGAATTTTCATCTAAACTAGTATAAAGAATCCCATCTTCTTCAAGTATCTCATTTGCATAATCTTCCATTTTTTCAGAAAGATATTTATAAAAAATAAATCCTAGTATATAGTCTCTAAACTCATCAGCATCCATCTTGCCTCTAAGAGTGTTTGCTATGTTCCAGAGTTGTTGTTCTAACAGTTTTTTTGCTTCTTCACCCAAATTGAATCCTGATTTTTTATGTTTATAAATAGTTATAGTGATTATAGCTAAAAGATGATAATTGTGTCTTGTATGCACTCACTATTTATCTATGATATCTATAAGACTCCTTCTATGTTCATTATCTCTCAGTCTTAACCTTTTGAGTGTAGCTCCTATTTTTGCTTTTGCTCTTTTCATTATTTCATACTGTTTTTCAAGAGCCAGTATCTTCTTTTCAAGTGCTTTGTTTGTAGCTATGAGACTTTCTACTTCTTCTATTTTTTCCTTATGAACCCCTTGTAAATTATTATGTATTGTTGTAAGTTTTGAAAGCTTATGCTCTGCTCTAATGAGTGCAGTATTTTTTGCTCTTACTCTTTTCTTGAAAATTTCTACACTTTCTTGATAAAACTCAGAAGAGACTCTCTCTTTCCTCTCTAACTCTTTTTTGAGTTTTTCAAGCATAAAATTAAGCTGATTATTTTTTTTGAGTAGTTTATTTGTACTAAGTGAAGATATAAGTAATTTAAGTTCTATTTTCATACTTTTGACACTATTTAGAAGAGAGTTTAAAACCTTGGTTTTATCAATATCTCCTTTCTTATCTTTGCTTTTACGTATGATCTTGGCTTTTAGCTGTTTTGTCTCTTGTATGGCTTCATTAGTCACTTCTTCAAGAGTCTCTTTCTGTTGTCTTTTATACTTTTTGAGAGTTGTGTATTCTCTTTTCCCACCTTTTACTATATCTTCATACTCTATATTGAACTGCTCTATTACACCACTCTCTTTTACTTTTTTCTCCCACTCCATGTTCAAGTCTTCTATATGTTTTTCATCATCCTTATATTTTTTCTTCATATCATTTGAAAAACTGTTCTCTGAATCATATTCAACTAGATAATGGATATGAGGTACTTCCCCTGGTTGATCTCTATGTATGACAGCTTTTACAATCTTAGCACTGATACTTTCTATTAAAAACTCTTTTGAAAGGCTATATAATCTATTAGCATATTGTTCATCTTCGAGTAAATGTCTTACTCCTGTTATACTAAAAACTATCTCTCTATAAGAGATTTTATTAGCTCCTCCATTTTGTTCTCTACCATCATTGAGAGCTTCTCTTAGAGCCAAAAGTTCATCCAGTTTTACTTGATTTCTTTTGATTGCTGCTTCTGCTCTTTTCATAGCCTTACTATCTCCTTCAAACTGAGCTTTTTTTAATTTGGCTTGTTGCTTTTTTAACTGACTCTTATAGCTACCTCTTTTTCTTGTAAAATCACTTCTACTTATTTTCTTTTCCACAGATATTTGCTGAACCTCAGTTTGACTGGAAAAGTTTTGATTTAAAAATATAATATTGTTAATAACTCCTTTAAACCTATTCCCCTCCTGAACTATATGAGATACCCTCTCTTGTAAATGTTGTTGTGTTCTAATTGGTTTAATTTGCATAAATGATGTTGACATTGTAAATACTCCTTTTGAGCATCTATTTTAAGTAATTGTATGACTATTTTTGTTCTGAACAAAATTTATATATATTCAAATTCACTATTCTTTTGTACAGCAAAAGCAAGTAGTGTTAAATATGTATAAAGATTTAGTAAACTAAGCTCTCTATACACATTAAACTCCTTGCTCTATGAGATTTTTTACATCCTAATAAAAAGCAAACTATTTTTATTATTTTGCTAAGGGGGTAGATTTGTGACAAAACTTTTAAAAAGAATTTTCCATCACCTTTCAAAAGCCCCTTTTTCCCTATGTTTAGTCTCTTTCAAATCAATATTTAACATAAGTACATATAAGCATTAATCTCTTTTATATATAGAAAATAAATATAAAAATATGTAATACTGAATAAAGAAAGAAAATATAAAGATAATGCTTAGATCTAAAATTGATAGATGTTTATTCCTCTCTATCAATTTATTTTAGTAGTCCATTGAAATGTTTTAAATATATCTTCAATATCTTTAAGATTATTGCATTCATGTTGTAAATGCTTAAACCTTAGTTGAGATATTTTATATCTGAGTGTTTGAGTTTTTTTATAACTTACAATTTCAAAAACATTAGTAGCAAAAAGTTTGTAAATACTTGCATTAGTTAAATACCTATTTAGTCTTTTCATATACTTGAAGAACTCTTCATTTTCAAAATCAGCAGTTAAAAATGGTTCTGCTCTTTTCTTATTAAATAATTTTATAGGATAATCATATCCACCTTTTTGAGGTTTATTTATCTTTTGAAGATGATATTTAATATTTGGATAGTGCTTTTTAATCATCCCATTTGCAAAATATTTTTCAATTATTGATTTTACTCTAAAATTTTTAGGAACAATTAGGTCTATATGATAGTGAAATAAGCCATTTTTCCCTATCTCTGTTGCTAGAAAGTACTTTATGTGGTGTTTTGCTAAAAGTTTTAAGAAAAGAGGCTTTATTTGCTTTAATTCTGCAATGTGCTTATTTGTATCTGCTCTTAATGTAAAAAGATAGGTTGAATTTTTGTCAGTATCATATATTAAAGGTTGTACCTTCTCAATATAACTCTTGGTTACTTCATTAAAATAGTGAACCAGTTTTTTATAATTATAGTTCACTTTATAATACTTATACTGTTGTTTCATAGTAATCCTTTTAAAATAAATATGTATTTTCTCATTTAGTTAGGTGTGTATTAACACTTTTTTTTCAAATAGAATAAAAAAATTATTTTTAACTTAAAATAATAGATAAAGGATGAAAAGATGAAAAATGAACAAGAAGAAGAACTAATAAAAAAGTTCTTATCCAATACAGAAAGTTTAAATGAACTAAAAAATAGTTCAGAAGAAGAGATAAACACTATTATGGAGTATGGTATCAATAAGATAAATAAAAAAACTATTCAAGAGTTTGGACAAGAGTTTATAGAACAATTAGAGCAACATCACTTAATGGAATCTAGATTGATTTCAAAAATTATCAAAAAAATAGAGATTACTGATGAGGATAACTCATGATTTTAATACTCTTAATATTACTTGAAAATGCAAATGAAGAAGCTATTGAAATTTTTAACAGACTAGATAATGACAAAAAGTTACTCTTACTAAAACTATTTAGAAAAGTGTTTATAGAAGAATTTGATAAAGAGATAGCTAAATACAAAAGAATATATGAAGATTATGAAAAACAGAGGGTAGAACTTAGTATCTTATATGAATTTGGAGTTGAACAAGGTTATATAAAAGAACAAAACTCTTTTGACAATGATATTGATTTGGAAATTTTAACCCATTTTCAAGATATTGACAGCATTGAAGATATGTTATAAACTTGTTGTATTGATACAAAGAATGTACAATTATCTATTAAAAATAAAGGCTTACTTTGAATGATACAGAGCTAGTTAGCAGTGCAATAGACTATCTTAATAAAAACAAAAAAGAGTTTATTGCACACTTTACAGATGGAGTCCAGCCTGAACAAAATAAAGTAGTCATTTTTACTGCTGGTATGAGTGGTGTTGGAAAAACTGAGTTTGCTCAATTTCTAAAAGAGCAAAACCCTAATTTACTACATATAGATACTGATGAAATTAGAGAGTTTTTTAGACCTGTTGGATACAATGGACAAAACTCAAATACTTTTCAAAAACCTGCCAGTAAAGGTTTTAGTAAACTCTTTG
>Ga0256843_1003623_pt1 | contig 10655 bp, 12 predicted proteins | sample AlvinellametaG_FD_191572 | JGI IMG/M metagenome (GOLD analysis project Ga0256843, IMG submission 191572) | Pompeii worm associated microbial communities from hydrothermal vent at the East Pacific Rise, Pacific Ocean - Alvinella | ecosystem: Host-associated > Annelida > Integument > Unclassified ... | reverse complement strand
TTGAATGTTTTGCATCGGCATCGAATCGGCTTTTGCCCTCTCAACTGCAAGTCTTAATGCCGCATTAGTATCGGGATTTCCTCCTCCCTGTCTTGCGGCAGTCATAATAGCACGAACGTGTTTCGTAAAAATTTTAGATTTTTTAGCGTCTTCTTTCGCTTTAATATGTTTAACTTTAGACCATTTATTATGTCCAGCCATAATTCTCCTTTGAATTAAATATTTGTTATTATACTAAAAAAATAAGGAGGAGTTGTGGTATTAAGAAGCCCTAAAGAGCTTGAAGAGATTAAAAAAAGATTTTTAGAACATTATAAAGGAAGCCAAACCGAACTTAATTATAAAAACGACTATGAACTCTTAATAGCAATTATCCTTAGTGCCCAGTGTACCGATAAAAGAGTCAACATCATAACCCCTGCTCTTTTTGAAAAATACCCTGATATAAAAAGCCTTGCCTGTGCAGATCTTGACGATGTAAAAGATCTAATCAAGTCATGTTCGTTTTTTAACAACAAAGCAAAAAACATAATTGAAATGGCAAAAATAGTAAGGGATAAATTCGACTGTAAAATCCCGCATGACCACAAAGAGTTAATCAAACTCCCAGGAGTCGGAAACAAAACAGCAAACGTGTTTTTAATAGAACTTGAAGGCGCAAACAGAATGGCGGTGGATACACACGTATTCAGAGTGGTTCACAGACTCGGAATAACCGATGCCAAAACGGTAGAACAGACTGAAAAAGATCTGGTTGAAGCATTCAAAACAGATCTTAACGAACTGCACCAGGGATTTGTACTGTTCGGAAGATACATATGTACCGCCAAAAATCCGAAATGTGAAAAATGTTTCGTTCCGGATTTTTGTGTTACTAAAGAAAGTTTTAAAGCGAAATAATCACTTTTCGAATACCAAAATCCACTTTTCTATCTCCCCGCTTCCGTAAAGGGAAACAGGTATTTTATTAACAAGTTTCATTTTTGTAAGTTTTGTAAGTTTTTCTATACTGTGGTAGTACTGAATTATATGGGCCTGGGATTTTTTATAGCACTCACCCTCTTTTTCAAAAAGGGTGATCTCCGTAGCCAAAACATCATCTTCAAAATCTGAATAAAGCACTCCGAACCTGTTTTCATCTTCCGCTTTAAGAGTCCCAATCGCAAGATCGTTCATTGCAAAATAGCTGTTAGCGTCAAATATGAAATATCTATCGACTACATTTTCAACACATGAGAAAAATCTTTTAAGCTGCTCTTCATCCATATAATTTATAACATCGAAAATCGCAACCGCAGCATCAAATTTTTCATCCATTTCACATACATCTTTTACTTCACATTCACATTTATCTTTTGCTCTTTCAATCTGTGTATGGCTTAGGTCAATTCCTTTTATTTTAAGGCCGTTTGTGTTTGCAAGCTCACAAAAATCCCCGCTTCCGCACCCTATATCAAGAACGTTTTTAACTTCAAGGTCAAGTAAAATCGCAATAAACTTACTCCATAGTATATGTGCCGCTTCTCTGTCTAAAAAAAGATCTTCAATTCTGCCGTACAGTTCAAGCCCCATGAACCGCCTTTATCTTATCAAGAATATTTAATATATCTTCTTTTTTTTCAATAAACGAATTTTTATTTGCAATAAGTCTTGCACTTGAATGCATAATCGTTTCTTTTTCTTCAAGTCCGTTTTCCCTTAGAGTGCTTCCCGTTTCAACTATATCGACAATCACATCACTAAGCCCCACAAGAGGCGCAAGTTCTATTGATCCGTTAAGTTTTATAATACTTGCTGGAATTCCTTTTTTTGAAAAGTATTTTTTTGCAATGTTTTGAAGTTTGCTGGCAACCACAATTTCGGTTTTGTCTTTATAGCTTTCGTCACCTTTAATCCCGGCAACGCTTACACGACACTTCCCAAGTCCAAGATCCATAAGTTCCAATACATCGCTTTCGAGCTCGCTTAATACGTCAAACCCTACTACACCGATATCAGCCGCCTGGTTCTCAACATAAACCGCTACATCCCAGTTTCTCACATTCAAGAATGTAAACCCGGCTTTTTTCAGTATTAATTTTCTGTTTTCAAACTCAAAATCCTCATTAAATATTTTCTTAAAAATACCCAAAACCTCATCAGCAATCCTGCCCTTTGGCAAAGCAATCGTTATACTCATTTTTTCATTTCCTTTAATGTGTTTATCATCCCCCTAAACACCAAATCCTCCACATATATGCCGTTTTCAAACATATTTGACAAAAACTCACCGTCACCGCCCGTAAAATATATTTTTTTATTTTCGGCAACCTTTTGTATAAGACACTTCACCGCTCCAAGACTGCCCCAGTTTAACGCTTCTTGTGTAGATAACGGCAAAGTTTCTTCAGGTTCTAAAGGATTTAATGTTAAAACTTCTGAAATTGTACCAAAAGCTCTTTTAAAAGCATAAATACCGGGAGCTATAAACCCTCCGAGATGCACACCGTTTTTCATAACGTCAACCGTTATAGCGCTTCCTGCATCCACAACCACTCCGTCTTTTATACTCTTACACGCCATAATTCTGTCTATGCCTAAGCCTTTATACTTTGTATTGAACCTTACATAATTTTTTAAATTAACAGCATTAGGGTTTTTTGATAAGAGATCTTTTTCTTTTTTTTCGTTTACACTGATATAATAAATCTCGTCATTAAACGGATAGATCTTTTGTGTATGCGTAATACTGCCGTCTTTATAAATATGATAATTCGTATTCCCTATATCAATCAGCACCATTTATTATCTTCCAGTCGCTTATTTTTTCTTTTGCCTTGGAACATATCGGTCCGTTTAAAATCACTATTTTCTTTTTGTATCTGAAATTTATCTCTTTAGGCATAAACTCATATAAAACATCGATATCTTTACTTAAAAACCTGCTTTTTTTATCAAGTTTTAACACAAAACAGTATTCGTTTTTCAGATTTACACCCAAATATGCTTTTAATTTTTTTCTCGTATTAAGTTTTATTTCATTCAGTTTTTTACAGATGATTCCGTTTTTTCTAAGGAGTTCTATTAAAACCTTAAATTCTCCCTCTATACCCCCAACTTTCAGTTTTTCAGGGACTCCATAACTTTCCATTCTCAGCTCTCCATTAATTCCAGCGGATGGTATCTCATTACCGTGTCTTTTAAATTTTCTTTTTGAATGTGCGTATATATCTGGGTGGTGTTTAGGGAAGAATGCCCCAAAAGCTCCTGAACCACCCTCAGATCCGCACCTCCTAAAACAAGTGCCGTTGCAAAAGAGTGTCTTAAGACATGGGGTGAAACGTTTAAGTATTTTTTTGTTATGTTAAAAGCGCTAATTCTGCTTAACGGTTTGCAGTTTTTGTTTACAAAAAGGTACTCGCTTTGGCAGGGTCTTTTTTTAAGATACTCGTCAATTGCGTCAAGTGCTGTTTTTGCAATAGGAACAACCCTCTGCTTTTCACCTTTTGCCATTGTAACTTTAACCCAGCCGTTTTCTATATCACTCAGTTTCGTATTTAACACTTCACTGATCCTAAGACCCGTCGCGTATATAAAAAGTATAAGAGCTTTATCCCTTAAATCAAACCAGCTTTTTATTTTAATATTATCGACCGCGTTTAATATTTCCTCTTTTGTCAGAAACTTAGGAAGAGTTTTTGGAATTTTGGCCTGTTTTATTTTATGTTTTGTATCGGTCCAGTCTTTTTTGTATGCGAAATCGAAAAAAGAGTTAATTGCACTCAGTTTTCTGTTAAGGGATCTTTTATTGTCTATGGAGGAAAGAAAAGAGATAATATCCATATTATCCGCTTCGATAACAGGCTTTTTAATAAATTCTTCAAACTGAATCAAATCACGTTTGTATGCATTGTATGTGTTTTTACTGACACCTTTGTTGATCTGTAAATATTCCAAAAACGCTTCAAGATATCTACTCAATCATAAAAACCTTATCACCGTTATAGATTTTACATCCGTCTATTTTTAATTCTGAATTGCTTGTCGTATCAAAGCTGTTGCCTGTATAGACCGTTACGTTTAAATCCGGTGTAATTTTTAAGAGATATCCTTCCCTCTCTACACTCCAGATATCGCCTTTACACACACCGGGAGCATAAAAACTCGCATAAGGAAGTTTGATTTTTTTAATCTCTTTTAAATTACTGTCAAGTTTTATAATCTGACCGTCTGCCGTAAAAATATAAATAAACCCGTTATAATCGATGATATGCTTTATATCCGCTTTATAATCAATTAAAAACGAAGGGTTAAATAGTACAAGTTTACTCGGTGTCGCCATAAAAAGCTGATTGTTTACTATTTTTAAGAATATCACATTGTCGTTAAACTGATTTTGGGAAATGTTAAGGGTTCTGATGAATTTACCCGCATTGGCATCCACTACCGCTACGTTACCGCTTAAAAGAGGATACAAAATCAGGTCTTTATAAAAAAGAGGACTTGCGTGAAGATATCTTACACTCAGCACAAGGTCACCGTCAAAAACAAACTTCATTTTTTTTGCGTTTAAATCATAAAGACCGTACTTACCGTTTTCAAAAACGACTGCAACATCGTTTCCTTTTTTCGTGGCACTGAAAATCACGTACGGAAGCTCGTACACCGTTTTTAAAGAAAGTACATAAAGTTTTTTTCCTCTTGCAGCAAGGTCTTTATTTATTTTTTTAAATTTTTTTAAAAAATCACCTTTTTCGTCATAATATACATATTCGCCTCTGATTCCGTCATCAAGGTAATTTAATTTTTTCACGTATTTAAGTCTTAACTCTCTAAAGGTCATTGTATTTTTCGTATATTCGTTTAGATCTTTATAAACACCTTTGTTTTTCAACACCTTTTTTTCCGTTTTTTGCGGTTCGAATACTTTTACACCGCATCCGCTAAAAAACAGCAGTACTGAAAAAATTAATAAAAATCTCATTTAGCAATCCCGTAATGCAGTAAAAATTTTGCAATAGGAGCAAATTCCGAATTAGGTGTTATCTGTGTATATAACTCCTCTGCTCTTGCCCTGTTTCCTTCTTTTAGATAAATTCTAATTAAAGCGACTCTTACAGGATCTTTTAAAATTTTATAATCAGGATTTAAAAGATAATTTTCAAGTGATTGTTTATCACCTTTTAGCATTGCTATTTTATATGCTGCAACCGCTTTAAGTTCAGGTGCAGTTACTTTTTGCAAATCTTCAATTTTATCACTTTGAAGTAGATAGACCTGATACAGGTTTTCATTTGATTTTACTTTTTCAAGTGCGTCTTTATCGTTAGGGTTTTGCATTAACGTATCAAAAGCATTGTTTGAAGATATCAGTTTTTGTGTCTGAATATACCCGTATACGGCATTACCTATTAAAATCAGCGCTGCTATTGTTATACCGGCGATTATCTGTTTTTTATATTTTTTTATAAATTTTTCAAGTTTAAATACTTTTACTAAAAGTTCCTCTTCCTGTTTTAGTTTTTCTTTAATCTCCACTTTCAGCCTTTTTTATGTAATTTTACCAAATATTGCTCAATTTGATTTAAAATCCCTTTATTTATCTCAACATTTAACTCAATCACTTTTAAATTAAGATTAAATTCCTTAAGTTTTACATAATCTTTCATGGTGGTCACTATAGTTTTATCCTTAAACTCTTCAATATCTTCAGGTTTAAACTCATAATGATCCGGGAAAAATTTATATGGAATTTTGCAGTATTTTAAAAGTCTTTCGGGTTTAGATATTGCCGAAATCAGTATATCACCCTCGGGACATTTCACAACCCTTTTAAAATCCCTGCCCTCTTCTAATACCAAATCCGCAAAACGAAGAGCGAGTCTTGGATATCTGTAACCACCCGCAGGTATGCAAAAAGGGTTTTTGATTTTCTCATCAAGTACGATGTTTAATTTTTTAAACGGTTTGTCAAACCCGTCGTCAAGTATCACAAAACCGGCTCCCATTTCTTTAGCTTTTAAAATCCCTTTTTTTCTGTCTTCACTCACAATCACAAGCGCTTTTGTCTTAAGTGCTATTTCCATTGCCTCGTCACCGCTTGTTTTTACATCCGTTACTATATCACCCCACTCACTAACAATTACAAGCCCTTTAGAACTCCTGCCGTAACCTCTTAAAACCACAGCCGGTTTATAACTTTCAAACTTATTTGCAAGCGCTATGGAAAAAGGAGTTTTACCGCTGCCGCCGATTATTATATTTCCCACAGACACAATAGGAATACCCAGATCTTCAAATTTTCTTGGAAACTTAAAATGTATTACCGTCATATAGATTAAAGAAAAAGGAAGTAGCAGAATAATTAACGGCCAGTGATACCATTTAGGATAAAAAAGCATTTCTTCTGCAAAAATATGAAATTTTAACTTTAAATTTTTCACTTTACACTTTTCACTTACAGTTTTATGTCTCTTTCGTATAAAAAGTCGTGCGTTATCGTTCTGCTTTTAAGTTTTGCGATTATTGGCATTTTTCTTTTGAACTGATTAAAATAGATTTTTTTTAGAACAAACTCAACCAAATCTTTATCGTATTTTCTTAAAAGCTCCTCTTTTGTGGCTCTTTCATCCACAAAATCCCTTAAAACCGCATCAAGCTCTTCATATGTGTATCCGAGTTCTTTTTCATCGCTCTGACCTTCCCAAAGATCCGCGCTTGGAGGTTTATTTATTATCTCTTCATTAACTCCGAGGTATTCGGCAAACTCAAATATTTCCGTTTTATAAAGATCCCCTATTGGATTTAATGCACTCGCAAGATCTCCAAAAAGCGTACCGTATCCGAGTAAAAGTTCACTTTTATTGCTGGTACCGATTACAAGAGCTCCGAGTTCGGCCGATTTGTCATAAAGAATAGCCATTCTCATACGTGCAGAAAAGTTTCCGAATCTGACTTTATCATCAATAGGATATGCATTCAAAAGCGGAGCGATCGAGATTGTTTCATGGTCTATGTCAAACTTTTCACAAAGTTTAAGAGCATCTTCAACGCTTGATTTGCTTGAAAACTGTGAAGGAAGTAAAAAGGCTTTAAAATTATCACCGAGAGCTTTTTTCGCAAGTACGGCTACAACGGCGGAGTCAATCCCTCCGCTCAGTCCACATATACCCTTTTTAAGCCCCGTTTTTGTAATCTCTTCTTGTATAAATTTAATTAAAAATTTTTCAATTAACTGCCATTTTTTCATATCACTTCCTTCCTCATAACCGCTTCACAACTTACCCACTTCACTACTTCTCAACTTATCCATCAGCTCTCAATATAGTTTTTCAAAAACTTCCCGATGTTAGGGTGTCTAAGTTTTTTAATCGCGCTGCTTTCAATCTGTCTTACCCTCTCTCTTGTTACATTTAATGCTTTTCCGATTTCTTCAAGAGTTCTTTCACTCTTATCAGGCATCAGACCGAATCTCATTTTAATAACAGCTCTTTCTCTTTCGTTAAGCTGTTCCAAAATCTCTTCGATATGTTTTCTAAGATCCTCATTCACAACTTCTTCATAAGGGTTCGTAAATGTTTTATCCTCTATAAAATCTCCGAATTTTCCGTCTTCCTCTTCTCCAACAGGTGCTTCAAGAGACACAGGTTCTTTTGAAATTTTCAGAATCTGTTTTACTTTTTCGATAGGCATTTTCATCTCTTTTGCAATTACTTCCAAAGACGGCTCTTTTCCTTCTTCCTGTACGTATTTTCTGACAATCTTATTGATCTGGTTAATGTTTTCAATCATATGTATAGGAATTCTTACCGTTCTTGCCTGGTCTGCAATGGCACGTGAAATAGCCTGTCTGATCCACCATGTGGCGTATGTTGAAAACTTATACCCTTTTTCAAATTCAAATTTGTCAATCGCTTTCATAAGCCCTATGTTTCCTTCCTGGATCAGATCAAGGAAAGGCAGACCTCTGTTTGTATATTTTTTGGCGATACTTACAACGAGTCTGAGGTTCGCCCTTGCCATTTTTTCTTTGGCTTCGGTTGTTATTTTTTTACCGCGTTTTAGCTGTTCAAGAATTACTTCGAGTTTTTCAGGCTCCATCCCGAACATATTTTCACTGGCTTTTTTTGCTTCTACAAGTTTTTTGATATCCATATAAACGTTTACCATCGTGTGTTCCGGAACCATCGCGGCGATATCTTCTTTGCTGAGTTCCGTAATTTTGCTTAAGATTTCTTTATGCAGTTTTCTTAGCTGCTCGTTAAATAGAGGCAGTCTGTACTCTTTTTTCTTAAGTTCTTTTTCAAAGTCTTTATCGCCTTTAAGGGCAGTTTCGACTGTTTTAACGATTTCATTGATAAGTTTTGACGTATATCCGAGCTCGTTTAACGCTTCTTTTACTTTTTTCTTTTTAAATGTAAGCTGCAGGATTTTATGCAGTCTCTCAAGCTCGTCCATATCTTTGGCATTAATCACCCTGTCATATTCGTCAAGAACTTTTTCCCACTCTTTTTTCGCTTTTTCAAGATTTTTGAAAAGTTCGTTTATTCTTTTTTCACGGATTGAGATTTTTTTCTGTCTTTTTCCTTCTTTTGAATCCTCATCGTCAACTTCTTCTTCGTCAACAAAGTTTTTGAAAAGCTCTTTAACTCTTCTTTCCCTGTTCAAAAGAGGCTCTTTATATTTAAGTACAAGGTCGATTAAAAAAGGAATTGAACAGATCGCATCAAGAATAATCTCTTCACCAAGCTGGATTCTTCTGAATATTTCAATTTCTTCGTCTTTATCAAGAAGAGGTATGTGTCCCATTTCTCTTAAATACATCCTGACAGGAGAGTCAGACCTGCTCCATTCAAGCAGTTCTTTGTCTTTAAGTATATCCTCTGCAAGTTCTTCTTTTTTTCTTTCTCTTTCTTCTTCGTTTTTCACAACATCTTCAAGGTTTTTAAGTTTTGCCACCTCAGCCGCTGTCATTAATTTGATATTGTTTTCTTTTGCGGCCTTTAATATCTCTTTGCTTTGCGCTTTTGTAGGAACTTTTGGTAAAATATTGACTATAGTTTCATAAGTTACTATTCCGTTTTTGTTTGATTTAAAGAGTTTTTCAAGTTCTTTTGGCAATGCCATTCATGCTCCTTTATATTTATAAGTAGATTGCAATGGATAGTAAACTACCGATTACAAACCACTCATTTTTAAGATGCGAATTATACTAAAAATTTTTGGAACGCTTATTGCTGCCTTTTTTTAAAAAGGTTTCTTATGATTAACGGTTATTATGACGCAACCGGTGCAATGGTTACACAGTTCAACAGACTTAATGTAATATCAAATAACCTTGCAAATGTCAATACTGCAGGCTTTAAACAAGACGATATTATAATCGGCGATTTTGAAAGATTGTTTAGTGAAAAAAGAGACGAGCTGCCTCTTGAAAACAATACAAAAGAAGCTGCAAAATTCATAAATAGAAACCTGAACAAAGTACCCATTGTAGTTGAAGAATATACCGACTTCAACGTAGGGGATATTCAAAAAACAGGAAACCCCTTAGACATAGCCCTTAAAGAAAAGAACCAGTTTTTCGCCGTACAGACACCGGGAGGTGAAAAGCTCACACGTGCTGGTAATTTTAATCTCGATTCGGAAGGATACCTTGTAACAAAAGAGGGATATAAAATACTTGATGACCAAAACCAACCTATAAAACTTTCCCCAAACGCCACTATAACCGTTGATAAAAATGCCGGTATCTATCAAAACAACCAAAAAATAGCCACTCTTAAAATCGTAAAAATAGACAACCTTAACACACTTAAAAAAGTCGGGGACAATATGTTTGACTTTATTCCTGACACAGCTCTAATCGATCCCAAAGGATCAACACTTCAGGGATTTTTGGAAAAATCAAACGTAAACCCGATACGTGAAATGACAAACCTGATAGAAACTAACAGACTCGTAGAACAGTATCAAAAAGTTATGACAACGTATATGGATGATTTAAACCGTGACGCAATTGAAAAACTGGCAAATGTAAGGGCGTAAATAAGTTGTGAAGTTGTAACGTAGTGAAGTTGTTAGTTGACAAGGGTGAAGGATAAAAATTTGGAACAAAATTTGCTAATAAAAAACAGATTTTCAAAAAGGATTTAAAATGGTAAGAAGTTTATATACCGCGGCCACAGGGATGATGGCACAGCAGACTCAAATAGACGTTGTATCAAACAATATTTCAAACGTAAATACAATAGGGTACAAAAAACAAAGAGCGGAATTTGCAGATCTGTTTTATCAGACAATGGAATATGCGGGAACATCCACATCCACAACGACACAATCACCTACAGGAATTAATGTAGGGCTTGGTGTAAGACCTACGGCGGTAACTAAGATCTTTACCCAGGGTAACTTTAAAGAAACGGGCAACAACCTCGATGTGGCAATCCAGGGTGACGGATTTTTTCAGGTTCAGATGCCTGACGGCAGAATAGGATACACAAGAGACGGAGCTTTTAAACTTGATGCGGACGGCAACATCGTAACAAGCGACGGATATAAACTGATTCCAAACATCACACTTCCGGCAGACACCGTACAGGTATCAATAGGTACGGACGGAACGGTATCTGTTTTGGAAGCCGGACAGACACAAATGCAGCAGATTGGTCAGATTG
>Ga0256843_1003622_pt1 | contig 10658 bp, 6 predicted proteins | sample AlvinellametaG_FD_191572 | JGI IMG/M metagenome (GOLD analysis project Ga0256843, IMG submission 191572) | Pompeii worm associated microbial communities from hydrothermal vent at the East Pacific Rise, Pacific Ocean - Alvinella | ecosystem: Host-associated > Annelida > Integument > Unclassified ... | reverse complement strand
ATCCAAAAAAATGGACTTATGAAAATATTGATTATATGAGAAAAGAGTTAAAATCTTTAGGACTTAGTTTTTCAAAAACTAGAGAATTTGCAACAAGTGATCCTGAATATACAAGATTTGAGCAAGAGTTTTTAATCAAAATGTATGAAAAAGGGCTTTTATATCAAAAAAAACAAACAGTAAACTGGTGTGAAACTTGTCATACTGTTTTAGCAAATGAACAAGTTATTGAGGGGTGTTGTTGGAGATGTGATAATCCAATTATTCAAAAAGAGATGCCAGGATATTATATAGCTATTACAAAATATGCAGACCAATTATTAGAGGATATGGAAGAACTTCGTGCTGGTTGGCCAAAAAGAGTTCTTACTATGCAAGAAAATTGGATTGGTAGATCAAATGGACTTGAATTCAAGTTTAATTTAAGTGATGAAAGTAAAGCAAAACTTGGTAGTTGCTTTGATGGATATACAGTATTTACAACTCGTCCTGATACTATTTATGGAGTTACATATTCAGCACTTGCACCTGAGCATGAAATTGTAACTTATATGATAAATAATAATCTTTTAGATGAAGAAACTAAAAATAAAATTTTAAAAATGCAAGCAGTATTACCAAAAGATAGAGCAGCTGAAGAAAAACAAGGTGTTGCTTTAGGAATAGATGTAATTCATCCTCTAACAGGTGAAAAAATTCCTGTATGGGTAGCTAATTTTGTATTAGTTGAGTATGGAAGTGGAGCTGTTATGGCTGTGCCTGCTCATGATGAAAGAGATTTTGAATTTGCAACTAAATATGATTTACCTATTAAACATGTGATTGAACCTGAAGATGAAAAACTAGTACTTCCTTATACAAAACCAGGAATTTTAGTAAATAGTGGTGAATTTAGTGGAATGCCAAGTGATTTTGCAAGAGAAGCTATTATTAAAAAATTTGAAGAAATTGGTGTAGGAAAAGAAACAATTAATTATAAATTAAGAGATTGGGGTATTTCTAGACAAAGATATTGGGGAGCACCTATTCCATTTATTCATTGTGATAAATGTGGATTAGTTCCAGAAAAAATAGAAAATCTTCCAGTAACTTTACCAGATGATGTAGAAATAACAGGTGAAGGAAATCCACTTGAGACTCATCCAACATGGAAAAAATGTACTTGTCCAAAATGTGGTAGTGTTGCAACAAGAGAAACTGATACAATGGATACATTCGTGCAATCAAGTTGGTATCAATTTAGATATGTTACTGATTTTAAAAACAATCCAGATGTACCATTTAAGCCAGAAGACGAAAAATATTGGATGAATGTAGACCAATATGTAGGTGGAATTGAACATGCTATTTTACACCTATTATATGCTAGATTTTTCACAAAAGCACTTAGGGATTTAGGATATGCGAGTGTAAATGAGCCATTTAGAAATCTACTTACTCAAGGAATGGTTTTAAAAGATGGTTCTAAAATGAGTAAATCAAAAGGAAATACTGTTGATCCTGATGAACTTATAGAAAAATATGGTGCTGATACAGCAAGATTATTTATTCTTTTTGCAGCTCCACCAGAAAAAGAACTTGAATGGAATGATAAAGCAGTTGAGGGAGCATTTAGATTTTTAAGTAGACTTTATGCAAATCAAACAAAATGTAATAAAACTACAACTAAACCAACACCAACTGCTAATACCAAAGAGGAAAAAGTAGCTAGAAAAAAAATCTATGAAACTCTAAAAAAAGCAGATGAAGTTTATAATAGAACATTTGCATTTAATACATTAATAGCAAGTTGTATGGAAACATTAAATGATTTAAATAAAATAGATAACGCTGATATTTATACAGAAGGGTATTGGATTATTACGAATGTGCTTGAACCAATAGTACCTCATATTGCAAGTGAAATAGCTGATAATCTATTTGAGAGAGCAAATTTTGGTGATATTAAAATAGACGAAGATGCTCTAAAAGATGATGAAATCACAATGGCTGTGACAGTAAATGGTAAAAAAAGAGCAGAAATAAATGTAGCACCAAATGAAGATAAAGAAAAATTAATTGAAATCGCAAAAGATGCAGTTGCTAAACAAATAGAAGGAAAACAGATTATAAAAGAGATTGTAGTACCAAATAAACTTGTAAATATTGTAGTAAAAGGTTAAGGTAAATAATGAAAAAATTATTACCTTTCCTTTTTCTTTTATTGATTTTAGGTGGATGTGGATATAAGCCTTCATCATATTATACTACTCCTATTTTAGGAAAATCTATTAATACGCAAGTAGATATAGATGTAGAAAATCCTACAGATTCTGTGTTTTTAAAAGATGCACTAAACGAATCAGTATTTTCTATTTTTAATGCAAAAGTAGATAAAAATGGAACTTCGACAATAAAACTAAAAATCAATTCATCCGATTTAGAAGTATTAGATTATGATTCAAATGGATATCCTATACTTTATAGAGCTAGTGCAGTAATTACAGCATATGTGACAGATGTGAATGGTTCAAAAAGTAGTTATCAAGGAAGTGGAAATTATGATTTTTCATTAAATAGCAACTCAGTTTTAAGTGATAATCTAAAACATAATGCACTAAAAGAAGCTTTTTTAAGAGCATTACAAGAAATTGAGTTTAAATTAGCAAAAAAGGGGATTGAAAATGACAATTAAAGATGTAAGTAAAAAAACATTAGCACATTTTAAATCTAATGGATATATATTTACCCCAGATGAATATAGAGAAGTTTTTTGTAAGGAAGCAAAAAAAGCAAAAGTGGTTTTTGAAGATTGTAATAAAGTTGCAAATTTAATTCAAAAATTAGATAGAAAATATCAAAATGTATTAAAAAGTTATAAAATTAGTTCTTTATCAGAATTAGTAATATTTTTGATTAATAATCTAAATAGAGAAGATGTTGATAGTGCAAAAGAGTTTGCAAATGAATTAGTTACTTATACAAAAAGAGTTCTGCAAGTAATAGATATGCTTCCTACAAAAGCGAAATATATAGCAAGTAAACATTTAGAATTTTTAGAACCTTTTATGAATACAGAAGATTTAGCTAAATTAAGAAATGAATGGTTAGAATTTATGACTGTATATGATGATAGTATTGTAAAAAAATATAAACAAAAATGTGGGATTAAAGGGGTGGATTTAGTAGAAATTTTACCTGAAATTGTAAAATGTTTTGAAAAAGACGATCCAGATTTTAATGAATTAGTAGATGCACTTATTTTCTCACTTACACCTAGTTATGCAGGATTTATGAATGATGAAGTTGCTGTCTTAAAAAAGCACTTAAAAGAAAATCCAGCATTAGTTACATCTAGAAATTTTTCAGAAGAGATTAAAGTTTTAACTAAAAAAAGAATAAAAAAAGACAAAGAAGAACTTAGAAGAAAATTTGTTGATATCGATAAAATTACAGAAACATTATCTCTTAAAATATTAAATTTATTAAAAAGTAGTAATGCTTCTAGTGAAGAGATTAAAGTAATTTCAAAAGAGTTAATGAAAATTAATATGAATGATAATTTTGAAGCAGTTAGAGAAAAATTGATTACAATTACTGTAAGTTTAGATAAAGAAATTAATAAATTTGGTGATGAAATAGAAAGAGAACACCAAGAAATAAAAGTATTAAGAGAAAAAATAGCTCATTTAGAACAACAACTAAAAGAAGTAAAAAAAGAAGCAAAAACAGATGATTTAACTAATATGTTAAATAAAAAAGCATTAAACGAAGAACTTGAAAAACAAGAACAGTTTTTTAAAAGACATGGAAGAAACTATAGTATTATATTTTTTGATATAGACCATTTCAAAAATGTAAATGATACATATGGACATGATGCTGGTGATGTTATTTTAAAAAGTGTGGGATTACTTCTAAATAGATATAGTAGAGATATTGATATAGTAGGTAGATTTGGTGGAGAAGAATTTGTTATTATTGCTCCTGAAACTGATAAAGAAGGTGCAAGAGTTTTTGCTGAAAAGATTAGAAAAATTATTGCAAAAACAAAATTTATGTATAAAAAAACAAGAATAAATATTACAATTTCAGCAGGTGTAGCAGAAAGAAAAGAAACAAACTCTAAAGAAGAAACATTGAAATTAGCAGATGAAAGATTGTATAAAGCAAAAAAAGGTGGAAGAAATCGTGTTGAAGCTGAATGATTTTTTAAATAATAAACCATTATTTTATAATGAGATAGATTATGATAGAATGCCTAATTGCTGGAATGCAATTAAAAATAGTTTTAAAAAACCAAAAAAAATTATTCATATAATTGGAACAAATGGAAAAGGAAGCACAGGTAGATTTCTTGCATATTATTTAGATAAAATGGGGTTTAATGTAGGACATTATACTTCTCCTCATATTCTAAAATTTAACGAAAGAATTTGGTTAAATGGTAGAGATATTGATGATGAATCTTTAGAAAAAGCACATCAATTTTTACAAAATACAATACCAAAAAAATATTTACAAACTCTTAGTTATTTTGAATATACTACATTACTTGCTATGAGAATATTTGGTAATTGTGATTATGTAATCCTTGAAGCTGGTCTTGGAGGTGAAAGGGATGCTACTAGTGTATTTGATAGAGATATTACACTTGTAACAACAATAGATTATGACCATCAGTCATTTTTAGGTAATGCGATTAAAGAGATAGCTACTACGAAGCTAAATTCTATTCAAAAAAAAGCTATTATAGGCAAACAAATTCATGATGAAGTATATAAACTTACAGATAAATATCCTTTTTATTTAGATTATTTTGATAATTATGAAATACAAGAGATTAGAGAATTTATCAAAAAAAATAATTTTGCTTCTTATTTAGTAGATAATTTAGCACTTGCTTTAGCTTGTATAGTAGAAGAAGGATTGGAGTTTAATTTAAAATATTTAAAAGGTGTTAAATTAAAAGGAAGATTTCAAAAAATAGATAAAAATTTATATATTGATGTAGGACATAATCCTTTAGCTGCTAGGGCTATAGCAAATGAATTTAAAAATAAAAAAATAGATTTAGTTTATAATACTTACAATGATAAAGATTATTGTGAAATTTTAAAAATATTAAAACCTATTATTGATAAATTGTATATTATTGATGTAAAAAATGAAAGAATAGCTCCAAAAGAAGATGTGATTAAATGTGCTAAAAAATTAGAAATTGATGTAGAAGAGTTTAAAAATATAAGAGATAAAATTACATTAGTTTTTGGTAGTTTTAGTGTAATAGAAGGATTTTTAAATGAAAGATAGTATTTTAGTAACTATCACAACTCTAAAAGGGAGTAAACAATATACTATTACACAACTTTTAAAAAGATTTATGATTGCTATTTCTCTTTTTATTGTATTTACTTTTGTTATATTATTTTTTATTATTAATTATTTAAATAAAGTAATAAATGAAAAAACTATGGCTTTATCAAAAACAAATCAAGATATGAAACATATAATTAATCAAAAAAATAGATTACAAGCTAAATTATATGTATTACAAAATCATATTGTAGTATTAGAAAATAATATTTCAAAAAAAGAGAAAATTTTATCAGAAGTTAATGATAAATTAGCTGATATTGAAAGAATTATACAATTTACTCCACCAAAAGATATGAAAATTACTGAAAGAGTAGATTTAGCAAAATTAGATTTAGAAGATAAACATTTTATACTAAACAACATACCAAATGGATATCCTGTTCCATATATTGGGATATCTTCTAAGTTTGGATGGAGAATACATCCAATATTACATAAAAGAGAATTTCATACAGGACTTGATTTAAGAGCTAAGCTTAATACACCAGTAGTTGCACCAGCTGATGGTATTGTAGAATTTGCAGCATATCATAAAAGAAGTGGATATGGTAATTTACTTATAATAGATCATAATTTTGGATTTAAGACAATGTATGGACATTTAAATAAAATAATAGTAAAATCTGGAAGTTTTGTAAAAAAAGGGCAAGTTGTAGCTTATACTGGTAATAGTGGACTTAGTAATGGACCACATCTTCATTATGAGATTAGATATATAGGAATGGTTTTAAATCCTTATTATTTTATAAAATGGAATTTAAAAAATTATAACTATATATTTAAGAAAGAAAGGAAAGTAAAATGGCAATCTTTAATAAAGGCGATACAATGGCAAAAGAAACTAATTCAACAACAATAATTTCAACAGGAACAAAAATCAATGGTAATTTTGAATTAAATGCAAAATTACATATTGAAGGTGAAGTAGAAGGTAAAATAGAATCAAATAATCTAGTTAGTATCGGAAAAACTGGTACAATAAAAGGTGAATTAAAAGCTAATAAATTATTAGTAAATGGAGTATTTGAAGGGAAATTAGATGTAAATATCTTAGAGATTACAAAAGGTGGAAAAGTTATTGGTGAAATAGCTATTCAAGATTTGATTATTGAACAAGGTGGAATATTTGAAGGGACATCTGTATTAAAGAAGAAAGATGCAAGCAAAAAGTCTTAAATTTTTACAAACAAATCCAAAAAATATTATTACATCAAACTATTTTGAAGCTCAAAAGGTAGCAGAAGTTGCTAAATATTTAAATATTCCTTATGTGCTTTTACCAGATTTTAGAGCTAATGAAGGGGATGATTTAAGAAGTTATAAAGAGGAGCTTTTTAAATTAAATACAGAATTATATAAATTTTATAATAAAAAGCCTCTTTTAATATCTCCAATTCATACAATTTTAAGAAAACTACCAAAAGAAAAATATTATAATAGTATAAAACTTGAATTTGCACAAACGATTGATTTAAATAAACTAAAAGAAAAACTACTTTTTTGGGGATATGAGATTGTTAGTATTATTCAAGAAAAAGGGGAAGTTAGCTTTCGTGGAGATATAATCGATATTTTCCCTATAAATAGTGATACTCCTTTTAGAATAAGTTTATTTGATACAGAAATAGAAAATATTAGAACTTTTGATGAATATACTCAAAAAAGTATAGAAGAGGTAGAAAGTATAGAAATTATTTCAGCTATTGCAGGGCTTGATGAGAGTGAATATAATGAAATAAATAAAAAAATTGATGAAAGCAATTTTGATGTATTTTATAAAGATTTTTACTCTTTAGGGTATTGGTTTTTAGAAAAAGAGTTGCTTTTTGATGAGTTTCATTTTTTATATGATATGACAAGAGAGATAGAAGATTTCAAAAGTTTTAATGAGCTTGAGAATTTTAAATTTAAGATTATTGATGAGAGTGAATGTGAGGATTTTAAGCCAAAAAATATAAAAGAATTTTTAGAGCTTAATAAAAATGTAGAGATTTTAGCAAACAATGAAATTTTACTTGAAGAGATAGGATTAAAGGGGCATAAATTTACAAAAACAGATGCAGTAGTAAATATTAAATGTCCTGATAAATTTATAATATCTTTAAATGAATTTAAACCACCAAAAAGAAAAAATCCAATAATTTTACTTGATGATTTAAAAAAAGGGGATTTTGTAGTTCATGAAAGTCATGGTATTGGTAAATTTAATGGACTTAAACAAATCGAAGTATTAGGAAAAACTGGGGAATTTGCTGAAATTTTATATGCAAATGATGATAAACTTTTACTTCCTATTGAAAATTTAGATTTGATAGATAGATACATAGCTCCTGGTGGAGTAGTACCTACTTTAGATAAAATGGGTAAAACTTCATTTTCAAAAAATAAAGAAAAAATAAAAGAAAAAATATTTGCAATAGCCGCAGATATAGTTAAACTTGCTGCAAAAAGGGAAAGTATTTCTCCTAAACAGATGAATTTTGATGGAGTAGAGGAGTTTATCTCTAAAGCAGGATTTAGCTATACACCAGACCAAGCTAAAGCAGTAAATGAAATGATAGAAGAGATGAAATCTCGTGTAATGGATAGACTTCTTAGTGGTGATGTAGGATTTGGTAAGACTGAGATTGCGATGGTAGCTTCATTTATCGTAGCAAATAGTGGATATCAAGTAGCAGTAGTAGCACCAACTACTATCCTTGTAAGCCAACATTATGATACATTTGTTAAAAGATTTGCTGATTACAATTTTAAAATAGCAAAAATTGATAGATTTACCACTACTAAAGAAAAAAAACTTATTGAAAATGCTCTAAAAGAAGGTGAAATTGACATCATAATAGCTACTCATTCTGCTTTTAATCTTGAATATAAAAATTTAGGACTTGTAATAATAGATGAAGAGCATAAATTTGGAGTAAAACAAAAAGAAAAACTAAAAAATATGGTAGAAAACACACATCTACTTAGTATGAGTGCAACACCAATTCCTAGAAGTTTAAATTTAGCCCTTTCAAAAATAAAAGGTTTTTCTGCACTAAATACACCACCAAAAAACAAAAAAGAAACTAGAACTTTTGTAAAAGAATATTCAGATGAACTTATAAAAGAGGTTATACTTAGAGAAATTAGAAGAGGTGGACAAGTTTTTTATATTTATAACAATATCGCTTCAATAGAGATGAAAAAAGAGAAACTTCAAAAACTAATCCCTAATTTAAGAATTTTAACACTTCATGCAAAATTAACACCAAATCAAATAGAAAAATCTATGATAGATTTTATTGATAAAAAGTATGATTTAATTATTGCGACTACTATTATTGAAAGTGGTATTCATATTCCAAATGTAAATACTATAATTGTAGAAAATGCAGATAGATTTGGAATTGCAGATTTACATCAAATTAGAGGAAGAGTAGGAAGAGGTGAGAATGAAGGATATGCTTATTTTATAGTAAGTGATAAAGAAAAAATTACAGAAGATGCGAAAAAAAGGCTTATTGCTTTAGAAGAAAATTCATTTTTAGGAAGTGGTGCTGTTTTAGCTATGCACGATTTAGAAATAAGAGGTGGTGGAAATATCATAGGAACTGCTCAAAGTGGACAGATTAAAAATGTGGGTTATTCTATGTATATTAAAATGCTTGAAGATGCCTTAAAATCTCTAAGTGGAGAATCAGATGAAAATAAAGAAACAGAAATTAAGCTAAATATAAATGCTTATATTTCACCAGAACTTATAGAAGATGATAGAATAAGAATAGAAATTTATAGAAGACTTTCAAAAGCAAAAACTTTAGAAGAAGTGTATGAAATTCAAAAAGAGGTAATTGATAGATTTGGAAAAATAGATAAATTTACAAAAAATTTCTTTGAAAAAATAAAAATTAAGATAATTGCTTCAAAAAAAGATATAATTTCAATTTCAAATTATTTAGAAAATATAACAATTATTTATAAAAATGATAAAAAATTTATAAAAGCACCGGCTAAAGATGATGAAATTATTTTAGAAACAATTATAAAAGGGATTTCATAATGTTTGATAATATTAAGGGGGGGGAAATAAAAATATGTTAAATGAAAAAAAGAAAATACTTAATTTTATGAGGCTATTGCCTATTATTACTATTTTAGTAGTTTCTTTTACTCTTATTTTATTGTCTATATTAGTAATAAAAAAATATTTTAATAATGAAATAAAAAATCAAGAACAAAAAATAGTATATGAAAAAATATATAATGCTAAAAAAAATATCAAAGCTGTTTCAGCTTTGATAAAAAGAACAAATAGACTTGTAAATACTTCTTTTAGAAAAGAATTAAGATTAGTTGTTGAAGTTGGATTTAATCTATTAAAAGCAATATATATCCAAAATAAAAAATTTGATAGGAAAATTATTTTAAAAAAAATAAAAAATGATTTAAATGAAGTTAGATTTTATAATAATAGTGGGTATTATTTTGTATATGATTTAAAAAATAAAAAAATTATTTTACCAGATGAATATAAAAAAGAACAGGTTTTAAAATTTGATTATTTTAATTATGAAAATCTGATAAATAGAGTGAAATCTGAAGAATATGCTACTTTTGAGCAGATAGATGATAAACTAGTGTATATTCAATATTTTAAACCTTTAGATATTTTAATAGGAAGTTTTGTTAGTAATACTTTAGTAAAAGAAAAAATTTATAAAAGATTATTACAAGTAGTATCAAAAATAAACTTAGATAAAAATTTAATTATTTTAAAAACAAATGGAAATGTTTTATATTCTAAAAACAGGACTTTATTAGGAAAGAATTTATATGATAAATATAGATTTATTATACTAAAATCACAAAAAAGTACAGAAAAATTATCAAAAATAGAAATAGATGGAAAATCAATAATTTTCAATTATTATGCACCATTAAAATTAATTATATTAAATGAGATAAATATAGAACAACTTCGTAAAGAAATAAATAAGAAAAAAGAGGATATAAATGAAATAGTAGCTTCTGTAATTAAACAATTTTTAGCAATAGCTACTGGTTTTATTATTTTAATATTATTAATTACTATGAAATTAAGTAAAGTTTTAGAGTCTATTTTTGATAGATATGAAACAGCCCTTATTGAAGAAAAAGAAAAAGCACAACAAGCAGCAAAAACAAAAAGTGAATTTTTAGCAAATATGTCACATGAGATAAGAACTCCTTTAAATGCTATGTTTGGTTTTATTAAAATTTTAAAAGAAAAAAAATTTGATGAAGAAACAGAAAAATATTTAAATGTTATAGAAAAATCT